>ENA-OQCK01000181-OQCK01000181.1-human-gut-metagenome-genome-assembly--contig:-NODE-181-length-37926-cov-9.371491_pt1 | contig 37926 bp, 37 predicted proteins | sample MGYA00242498_ERZ504578 | MGnify/ENA primary metagenome ERZ504578 (study PRJEB26092, sample SAMD00036229) | human gut metagenome | host: Homo sapiens | study: EMG produced TPA metagenomics assembly of...
ATGTCCCATCAATACGGTATCCATAACCGTATATTCATCGAATGCGAAGTGATCTTGGCTCAATACGGAAAGGCGTTCGCCCGGTCCTAGGTTAACGCTACCTCTGGTAGGGTCTAATTGCTTGCTGATTACACGGAGAAACGTAGATTTTCCGGCCCCGTTAGCACCGATAATACCGTAGCAATTGCCCGGTGTAAACTTCATGTTCACATCCTGAAAAAGGATGCGTTTTCCAAACTGTACGTCCAGATTGTTAACTGTTATCATATTTCGTATACCTATTAAATTGCGATTGAGGATGCAAAGGTACGAAAAATATTGTTTATCTTATCATTGGATGTCATACATCCCGCTCGTTCTCTCCCTTTTTTAGGCTAATTATCTTTTGGGCGTTGAGCGGTGAGATAACGCTTTTCCCGGTTTTGGCTTCCAGTCCTCTTTTCTTCCATTCGTCTGTTAGATCTTTCCGTATCTCGATGGATTTCAATCGTTGGTTGATCCAATTATCCGAATAGCCCAGTCGTTTATAATCGGCCATGGCTTGCTCAATAGACAACTCCGGATCTTGCATTTGATCCAAACGTTCCTTCGCTACTTGGGCGATCCATAATTTGAAAGGTTCGGCCTTGGGAGATGGCACTGATTGGATAAGGCGGAAGAGTTGCTCGGTATTGGCTACGTCGGTTAAATATTTCTTGCCATCAGCGGCCTGCATTTTCAGTTGACTACAGTTTGTAGTCAACTCGCTACCTTCTCTTTTTAATCTGGTTTTTAATACGCTCCAGTACTTTCTAGGGTTGGGACTATCTGTTAAAATAGATATAACATCAACAATCGAGAAATACCATTCCTCTTGTTCGTCATCCTATATGGCGCGAACTTTTCTTTCTTCGAATAAGCGGATAGATTCTTTTTGTGTCATTTGTAGTTGCTTTGAGTAATTATAAACAAAGATAAATGAAAATTAGTATATCCATAGTTTAATAGTTTGATTAAAAGTTTATTTATTGCAAAGTAAGCGTATTAATCTTATTCGAACAAATGGTATATGATATAAATTTAAGTGGAGGTGTGATTTAATACGTTAGTAGTAAGACTTGAATTATTCCTTATCACTTGTTACGGGAGGACGGTGGCTTTATAAAAACAAAGGAGAAGAGGCTGTTTTCTTGTTTGGCTTTAGGAGATAGGTGTCGGTTAAAGGGCTATATTCGTGATAAATTGATTAAAAGATGCCCTTTGTGCTGACACATCCCTTTGACGGGAAGTGTGAAATAGTGCGATTGCGAGGGTGAAAAGCTCCGATTAAGGATGTTTTTGGGTATAAAAAGGTAAGTTTTGCCACACGTATATAGGTATTGTTAGATGTTTACGGTAGCGTTATAGCTTACTTACGGCCGTATTGTTAGTTACTTACGGTAGTGATCGGCGTTACATACGGATGGAAAGTCCCTCGTTTCCTAATGAAAAACGTGATTCTTACGTATCGGTGGCGAAAAAGAGGGGTGGTCTCATCTGGAATAAAAGCTCGAAAAACGATATCTATTTGTAATATAACTGATTGCTGATTTTTATTCTCAAATTTGGAAGCCGACTGTACTCTGGGGCGAAATATTCGATTCTCTGGAGCTTTAGAATACAAAATGTCAGAATGTCAAATTGGGCGATCTTCTATTATTAACAAAGGAAATCTCATTATCTTAGGGTAATGTCATAGGTTGTAGAGACGGGGCGTGCCCCGTCTCCCGTATCATGTGCGATGGATTTATGTTTCTTTGGCTATGGATGAAATTTGGTATGGTTGCCTTGTTTTTATCTGAATAATAAGGCTGGATTGGAAATAAATATCTACTTTTGTGCTCTAAAACATTAAAGTAAACGAAAATAGAAAGATGGCTGCAACGAAACGAATGAAACGTGCCTTGGTCTCTGTGTTTCACAAAGACGGGCTGGACGAAATCCTAAAGAAATTGCATAGCGAGGGTGTGAGCTTTGTATCAACAGGTGTACTCAATCATTTATCGAGTCATTGGGTTTGCCTTGTGATGCGGTAGAGGACTTGACTTCTTATCCGTCTATTTTGGGCGGTCGTGTGAAGACGCTTCATCCGAAGGTATTCGGTGGTATCTTGGCTCGCCGTGAGAACGAGAATGACCAGAAACAATTAGCTGAATATGAGATCCCGGAGATTGACTTGGTTATCGTTGACCTATATCCTTTCGAGGAGACTGTCGCTTCCGGCGCTGAGGAACAAGCAATTATTGAGAAAATAGATATAGGCGGTATCTCTTTGATACGTGCCGCTGCGAAGAACTTCAAGGATGTGGTAATCGTAGCTTCCAAGGCTCAATACCAGCCGTTGATGGATCTTTTGAACGAGAAGGGCGCTGAGACAAGCATCGAGGATCGTAGATGGTTCGCCAAAGAGGCGTTCGCCGTTTCCTCGGGTTACGACTCCGCTATCTTCAATTATTTTGATGGCCGCGAAGGTTCCCATTTCCGTGCAACGGTAGATAGCCCGATGCATTTGCGTTATGGCGAGAATCCTCATCAAGCCGCTAAGTTCTATGGTAAGTTTAACGATATGTTCGATCAAATCCATGGAAAAGAGATTTCTTACAACAACTTATTGGATATCGACGCTGCCGTGAACTTGATCGATGAGTTCGACGAGCTGACGTTCGCTATCTTAAAACATAATAACGCTTGCGGTATCGCTTCCCGCGGTAATGTGGTTGAGGCTTGGAAAGAGGCTTTGGCTGGTGACCCGGTTTCCGCTTTCGGTGGCATCTTGATCACGAATACTACGATTAACAAGGAAGTGGCCGAGGAAATCAACAAGATTTTCTTCGAGGTGATTATCGCTCCGGCTTACGACGCTGACGCGCTGGAGGTACTTCAACAGAAGAAGAACCGTATCATCTTGATTCGTAAGGATTGCAAGACTTGCCCGATGCAGTTCCGTTCTTTATTGAATGGTGTCTTGATGCAGGAGAAGGACTTGAGTATCCAAGGTAAGGCTGATTTGGAGCCTATGACGGATAAGCAGCCGACAGCCTCGGAGGTTGAGGACCTGTTGTTCGCCAACAAGATCGTGAAGAACAGCAAGTCCAACGCGATCACCTTGGTGAAAAACAAGCAGCTTTGCGCCAGCGGTATCGGGCAGACCTCTCGTGTGGACTCTTTGAGACAAGCCATAGAGAAGGCTAAATCATTCGGCTTCGACTTGAATGGCGCCGTGATGGCTTCCGACGCTTTCTTCCCGTTCCCCGATTGCGTTGAGATCGCAGACCAAGCAGGTATCACGGCCGTAATCCAGCCGGGAGGCTCTATCAATGATAAGTTGTCTGTCGAGTACTGTAACCAACATGGTTTGGCTATGGTGAAGACAGGTGTTCGTCATTTTAAACATTAATAATAAGACTAATGGGATTGTTTTCTTTCACACAAGAAGTTGCCATAGATTTGGGTACCGCTAATACCATTATCACGTGTAATGATAAGATGGTGGTAGACGAACCTTCGGTGATTGCTTTGGATGCTCGCTCGGACAAGGTGCTGGCTGTCGGTAAGGTGGCCCGTGAGATGTACGAGAAGACGCACCCGAATATTCGTACCGTACGACCGCTTCGTGAGGGAGTTATCGCGGATTTCTACGCTGCCGAGCAAATGATTCGCGGCTTTATCAAGATGGCGAGCGGAAGGAAGCGCTGGTTCGCTCCATCCTTACGTATGGTGATTGGTATCCCTTCTGGTAGTACGGAGGTAGAGATACGTGCCGTGCGAGACTCTGCCGAGCATGCCGGTGGACGTGATGTGTACATGGTTTTTGAGCCGATGGCTGCCGCTATCGGTGTCGGTATAGATGTCTTGGCCCCCGAGGGTAATATGATCGTGGATATAGGAGGTGGTACTACCGAGATCGCTGTCATATCCTTAGGTGGTATCGTGTCGAATAAATCAATCCGTATGGCGGGTGACGATTTAACGGCTGATATCGTGGAGTATATGCGTCGCCAACACAACGTGAAGGTGAGTGAGCGTATGGCCGAGCGTATCAAGATCAACGTGGGTTCCGCGCTTACGGTATTGGAGGATGCTCCGGAGGATTACGTGGTTCACGGCCCGAATCAGATGACTGCCTTACCGATGGAGGTACCCGTCTCTTATCAGGAGATCGCCCACTGTTTGGATAAGTCTATCTCGAAGATCGAGGCGGCTATCTTGAGTGCCTTGGAGCAAACCCCTCCCGAGTTATATGCCGATATCGTGAAAAACGGTATCTATTTGGCTGGCGGTGGCGCTATGCTTCGCGGTTTGGATAAGCGCTTGCGGGATAAGATGAATATCCAGTTCCATATCGCCGAGGATCCGTTGCATGCCGTGGCGAAAGGTACGGGAGTCGCTTTGAAGAATATTGAGAAGTTTAATTTCTTAATCCGATAAGAGTAAATAATTGAGAATTGAGAATTGAAAGTTGAAAATTAGCGAGCCGATAGGTCTGGTTCTTTTCAATTTTCAATTCTCAACTTTCAGTTTTCAATTCCTATGCGTAAGTTACTAGAATTCCTGATCGGGAAGAGGCATTGGTTTTTGTTCATTCTGCTTGAGGCTGTTTCGTTGATGTTGGTCTATCGTAATAACGCGTACCAACGGAATATTATATTCAGTTCAGCGAATGTCGTGACAGGATATATCGCCTCGATATCCGGATCTGTTACTTCTTATTTGAATCTTCGGGATATCAATAAGGAGTTATTGGAGCGTAACGGACAGTTGGAATTGCAAATGCTGGATCTGCAAGATCAGTTAGATGCGCTGATTGCGGATACGGTTAGTTTTAAGGGATTCGCGCCGGATTCGACGGAGCAATTTCCTTATTCGTTTGTCGTGGCGGATGTAGTGAACAACAGTGTCACGCATTTGTCCAATTATATTACCGTGAATAAAGGGAAGCTGGATGGATCATGCCCGATATGGGAGTTGTCTCGGAACGAGGTGTGGTTGGTATCGTATCGACGGTTTCCGATCATTTCTCCGTGATCATTCCATTGCTGAATCCTAAGTTCCGGTTGAGTTGTAAGGTATTAGGTAGTAGTTATTTCGGGTCATTAAGCTGGAATGGACGCAATACGCTGTACGCCAACCTCGATGAGTTGCCGCGCCATGTGGAGTTCCAGAAAGGCGATACGATCGTGACGAGCGGTTACTCCGCCGTATTCCCCTCGGGTATTATCGTAGGTACGGTCGCTGATTTCGAGAAACAACACGATGATAATTTCTATTCATTACAGGTCGAGCTGGCTACGGATTTTCAAGCGTTGAACAACGTGCGTATTATCAAGAATTTCCGTCAGACGGAGCAAATTGGTGTAGAACAAGAGGCGAAAAGAAATGATTAATAATTTACTGCGTGGTTTCATATATTTCGTGGTGTTTGTGTTGATTCAGGTCTTGGTCTTGAACAACATTCATTTCTTGCGGATCGCTACCCCGTTTCTGTATCTCTATTTCATTATTAAGATGCCGGTCGGTAGCTCACGGACGCAAGTCGTTTTCTTCTCCTTCATAGCCGGGGTGGTTATCGATACGTTCAGCAACACACCGGGTATGCATGCGGCCGCCTGTACATTGGCGGGATTTTGCAGGGAGCCGTTAATCCGTGTATTCATGGGGAAAGATTTGCCGGAAGGTATTTACCCGTCTTATAAGACCTTTGGTTTCGGAGGCTTTTTCCGATATGTGTTATCGTTTGTGTTGATACAACATACGACTCTTTTTGTGATTGAGTCGTTGACTTTATTTGACCCGTTGTTTCTGGTTGTCCGTATCCTCTCGAGCGTGGTGATGACAACCTTATTGATTTGTACGGTAGAAGCATTCAATATAGAGTCTCAGAAAAGTGGAGAATAATACCAAGTATGAGTTTGAGAACAGGCGCTATGTCTTAGGTGGGGCGGTGATCCTGTTGGTTATCATCTTTATTATCCGTTTGTTCATCCTTCAGGTGGTCGACAACGATTATAAAGCTTGGGCGGATAGTAACGCTTTCTTGAAAAAAACCTTATATCCTTCCCGGGGTATGATGTACGATCGTAATGGTAAATTATTGGTATATAACCAGCCCGCTTACGACGTGATGCTTATCATGCGTGAGATACAGCCTTTCGATACCCTCGATTTCTGTGATGTGCTGGGCATCACGAAAGAGCAATTCCTCAAACGTATAGCGGATATTAAGAACCGGCGGTTAAATCCCGGTTATTCTTCCTATGTCCCTCAAGTATTTATGAACCAGCTTTCCGCGCAGGAATATGGCGTGTTGCAGGAGAAGTTATACAAATTTCCCGGCTTCTATATCCAGAATCGCACGATCCGCCAATACGAGTATCCCAATGCCGCTCTTGTGCTGGGAAATATCGGCGAGGTAAACCGGAAAGATATAGAGAATGACGCTTATTATACACAAGGCGATTACTCCGGCAGGACCGGGATCGAGCAATCGTACGAGGAATATTTGCGGGGCGTGAAAGGAGTCGAGATCCTGTTGCGTGACGCTCACGGACGTATCAAGGGGCGATACGAGGAAGGCAGGCACGATATCCAGCCGGAATCCGGCAAGAACTTGAAATTATCCTTGGATATGGACTTGCAGGCTTATGGGGAGAAGTTAATGCAGAATAAATTAGGGGGTATCGTGATGATAGAGCCGGAGACAGGGGAGGTACTTTGTATGGTTTCCGCTCCTACGTATGATCCGAGTATCTTGATCGGGCGCCAGCGGGGAAAGAACTACGTGGCCTTGCAGAAGGACCCGTTGAAACCTTTATTCAACCGCCCGCTCATGGCGCAATATCCTCCCGGATCTACATTTAAACCGACCCAAGGTTTGATCTTCTTGCAAGAAGGGGTGATTACTCCGGAAACTCAATATACCTGTGCGCATGGATATACCTTCCGGGGAGGTAAGCCGGCTTGTCACGGGCATCCGTCTCCTCTGAATCTGGTCGGGGCGTTGGCGACCTCTTGTAACTCTTTTTTCCCTTGGGGGCTGCATGATATGATCGACAGCCGGAAGCGATATCCCTCGGTACAGGAGGCTTTTGAGGTTTGGAAGAACCACATGGTCTCAATGGGATATGGCTATAAGCTGGGAATCGATCTTCCGGGGGAGAAGCGAGGGTTCATTCCGAATAGTAAGTTCTACGATAAGGTGTACCGGGGACGTTGGAATTCCAGTACGGTTATCTCGATCGCTATCGGTCAGGGTGAGATATTGGCTACGCCTTTGCAAATCTGTAATTTGGCGGCTACTGTCGCTAATCGGGGATATTATATTACTCCGCATGTCGTGAAAGAGATTCAAGACACCCCGCTGGATACATTATATAGTAAGAGGCATTATACATCGGTGGATACGCATTATTATAGTTATATTGCCGAGGGTATGCGAGGGGCTGTTACGGGAACCGCTTATGGTGGAACCTGTCGTGGGGCGGCTTTACCGGATATTGAGGTCTGTGGAAAGACGGGAACGTCGGAGAATCCGCATGGTAAGGACCATTCTATTTTTATGGGATTTGCTCCTTATCAAAAGCCGAAGGTCGCCATTGCCGTGTTTGTGGAAAACGCCGGATTCGGTGCTACCTATGCGGTGCCTATCGGTAAATTGATGTTGGAGAAATATTTGAAAGGAGAAATATCCGAGGCTAACAAGGCGACGGAGGAATATATTATGAATGCCGTAATACTACCGAACAATGCGCTATAGGAAAACGGAAATATGGAAGTCGGTAGACTGGATTACCATTTTGTTGTATTTGATTATGGTAATCGCCGGTTGGTTTAGTATTTGTGGGGCGAGCTACGAGTTTGATAACGTTGGCTTGTTCGACGTCGGGCCGTCCGGGGATGCAGATGATTTGGATCGGTACCTCACTCGCCCTTATTTTCGTCATATTGATGCTGGAAAGTGACTTCTTCGATATATTCGCCTATCTGATCTATGCGTGCGTGATCGTATTGTTGATCGCCACTATATTTTTAGCACCTAATATCAAGGGATCGCATTCTTGGCTCGTATTGGGACCTATCCGTTTGCAACCAGCGGAGTTGGCTAAGTTCGCTACCGCTTTGGCCGTGGCGAAGTTTATGAATGGCTATGGCTTTAAGCTAACGACGGTCAAGAATTTCTCAATCACTTTGTTCTTGATCTTCTTGCCGATGGTTTGTATTCTTTTACAGAAAGAGACGGGGTCGGCATTGGTTTACTTGGCATTCTTCCTGATGTTATACCGGGAAGGAATGACTGGATATATTTTGTTGATAGGAGTTTGTGCGGTCGTCTTTTTCGTTACGGGAATGAAATATTCAGAGGTGATGGTGGGTATTACCCCATTGGGTGAATTAATCGTCTCTTGCCTTGTCTTATTAATAACCATGGGATTAGTTGGGAGTGTCCGTAAGGATTATATAAGCGTTAAGATCATGCTTGGGGGAATTGCTTCGACATTCTTGATCGGGTATGTCGTTTCTTTGTTTGTCCCGGTAAACTTCACTTGGATATCGATAGGCTTGGTAGGAGCCGCGTCAATCTATTTATTCTATTTATCCATTCGAAACTGGGTATGGCATTATGCGTTAATCGCTCTGTTCGCTTTAGGTTCTATCGGTTTCCTATTTTCTGTGGATTATGTGTTTAATGACATATTGGAACCTCACCAACAAATTCGTATTAAAGTCTCTTTAGGCTTGGAGGATGATCCTAGCGGAGCGGGGTATAATGTGAATCAATCCAAGATCGCTATCGGTTCCGGAGGATTATCCGGAAAAGGATTCTTGAATGGGACGCAGACCAAATTGAAGTATGTGCCGGAACAGGATACGGATTTTATCTTTTGTACGGTAGGCGAGGAGCAAGGCTTTTTGGGAGCCTCTGCCGTATTGATCGTATTCGGACTTTTTATTCTTCGTCTGATTGTATTGGCGGAGCGGCAAGATAATGCTTCGGGCGAGTCTATGGCTATAGCGTAGCCTCCATATTCTTTTTCCATCTGGCGATTAATGTCGGCATGGTGACGGGATTGACTCCGGTTATCGGCATTCCCTTGCCTTTCTTTAGCTATGGAGGTTCCTCGCTTTGGGGATTTACGATCTTATTGTTTATTTTTCTTCGTTTGGACGCTTCTCGGAAGGAGCGTTAGTGGAAGAAGGTAAGACCCGTAAGCCGATTTCCTGAATGCCCGGAAGTTGGTCGTTACGCATCCCCTGCCGGAAGCTAAAGGTATATTGCCCTTTAACGGGGAAATAGTAAGCAGACCGTATCGGGAAACTGGATTGAAACAGGGAGATCCCGTCCCCATACCATTTCCCAAACTCATCAGCTAACATACATTCGATCGTATCCCTTTTTAAAGGACCTATCGGAAGTTCCTCGCTGCAAAATACCCATAGGTTCTGATACGGATACATATTATTGTTCCGTACTTCCAAGGTTAGGTCGTACGGAACCGATATATCCTCAATCAAGAAAGTGAAATAGTACTCCTTATTCTTCTCCCACGAGGTGTTCTGGATAGCTTGATACTGATCGTATACAGCTTCATTCTCGCAAGAGAAGCATAAGAAGCATGTTACACAGGCGGCAATGAACTTTTTAAGCCTCAGGCTTTGTCTCTGGCCTATTCTCCGTTTTATCAGTCTGGCCTGTTTGATCGGTTGCTGAGGTTTGTCATTATTCGCAGGCTTGTCATTGTTGGATTGCTTATCGTTATTAGCTCTCGGCCTTTGTTTCGGGCGATTGTTTCGGTTGTTCTCCCTGTTATTATCACGGTTGTTCTCCCGATTCTCCCGACTGTTTTCCCGGCTATTATCTTTGTTATTCTCCCGGTTATTCTCTCTGTCCCGGTTATTCTCACGATTGCTATTTCTATTATTTCCTCCGTTGCGGCGATTATTGCCACCGCCTCCGTTTCCTCCGTTGTTCTTATTCTCAGAAACAGGTGCGTCGGTGTTGGTAACTGCCGTCGCGGTGGTGTTAGCTCCGTTCCCGTTTCCATTGTTCTCGCCATTATTCTTGTTGGCAGGACGTTTTTCTTTTCTTTTAACAGAGTCGAAACGTGTGACGCTTTCTTGGCCAAGAATATCTTGAGCGTCTCGTTTCGGTGGTTGTGGCTTCGTATCCGCCTCTAGAGATATCGGCTTCATGCCTTTCTTATTCATATTAATGACATCGAAAGCACGGCTTGCCGGAATCGTGATAAGATTAGCCGCAAATGATTTATCCGTAGAATAGGTAATTTCCCGTTTGAAAATATCCGTCTTGAAATGATAGTAATTATTATCTTTGGTCTCCAAGACAATCTCCCGGGAAGGAAGGCGTTTCTGGGCTTCCACATATGTATCTACCTCATAATTGATACAACATTTCAATTTAGCGCATTGTCCGGCCAATTTCTGGGGATTCATGGAAATATCTTGATAACGGGCAGCTCCGGTAGCGACCGATACAAAACTTGTCATCCAACTGGAACAGCAAAGTTCTCTACCGCAAGGGCCGATACCACCGATACGTCCGGCTTCTTGACGAGCACCGATCTGCTTCATCTCGATACGAACACGAAAAGCCTCCGCTAGCACTTTAATTAGTTGACGGAAATCTACACGTTCATCCGCTATATAATAAAAGATCGCCTTATTACCGTCACCTTGATACTCTACATCACCGATTTTCATATTCAATCCTAAATCGGCTGCGATTTGCCGCGAGCGAATCATAGTGGCATGTTCCTTTGCTTTCGCTTCCTCATATTTCTCGATATCGGTCGGTTTTGCCTTTCGGTAAATCCGTTTTGGCTCAGCTTCCGTGCGCACGTTGTTCTTCTTCATTTGCAGCAGAACCAATTTTCCCGTTAAAGAAACCGTACCGATATCATGACCGGGACTTGCCTCTACGGCTACTATATCACCTTTTTCCAAAGGTATTTTAGCACTATTCAAGTAATACCCTTTGCGGGTATTTTTAAATTGAACCTCTACGAAATCAGTCGAGCCTTCCGCGTCGGGTACATCGCACAACCAATCATAGGTATTCAGTTTATTGTTTTGCCTTTTGCTGCAACCTTTGCAGCCCATGTGGCTACTTCCTTTATCTAATATGAAATCCATTTATTTTTAATTTGTAAGAGGGCCATCGACATAACCACCCAATTTATCTAAATATGCAAAAATAGTGATTTATTCCCATTCAAAATCATAGTTATGATTTTTCAGTTATAAAAAAAAGACCCGAAGATAGGTGTTATACCTAACCTTCGGGCCTTTTTCTTATATATTTACACGATTAGTCTACCAACCCATGGCTCTTGAATACCTTGTGGATTGTCTCCAAAGCGTAATCTAGTTGCTCTTTCGTGTGGGTAGCCATAAGGGAGAAGCGGATCAGTGTATCCTCGGAAGCAACTGCGGGAGCTACTACCGGGTTTACGAAGATTCCGGCCTCAAATAATTCTTTTACGATAAGGAATGTCAAGTCGTTGTCACGGATAAACAACGGGATGATCGGGGTAGAAGTATGTCCGATCTCACAACCCATGTTACGGAAACCATCCAATGCGTAATGAGTCAAATCCCATAAATGTTGGATACGTTCCGGTTCGCTTAACATGATATCTAATGCCGCGTTCGCTGCGGCAGTAGCGGCAGGCGTATTGCTTGCGCTAAAGATATAGGAACGGGAGTGGTGACGTAAGTAATTGATAACCGGTTCGTCCGATGCGATAAAACCACCGATAGAAGCGAAAGACTTACTGAAAGTTCCCATGATCAAATCAACATCGTTCGTAACGCCGAAGTGATTACAAGTACCGCGGCCATGATCACCGAATACACCGATACCATGAGCCTCGTCAACCATTACACTTGCATTATATTTCTTTGCGAGAGCTACGATTTCCGGTAATTTAGCGACATCACCTTCCATGCTGAAGACACCGTCGATAACGATAAGTTTCACCTTGTCTGGCTCGCATTTCTGGAGTTGTTTCTCCAAGGAGTCCATATCGTTATGCTTGAATTTCAATTTCGTGGAGAAAGAAAGACGATGTCCTTCGATAATGGATGCATGATCCAACTCATCCCAAAGGATATAGTCCTCACGTCCGGTGATACAGGATACAACACCTAGATTAACTTGGAAACCTGTAGAGTATACGATGGCGTCTTCTTTACCAACAAATTCTGCTAAACGTTTTTCCAACTGGAGGTGTAAGTCCAACGTTCCGTTTAAGAAACGTGAGCCGGCACAACCTGTACCATACTTTTTAATGGCCTCGATCGCTGCTTCTTTTACTTTAGGATGATTGGTTAATCCTAAGTACGCATTAGAACCAAACATCAAGACTTTCTTCCCGCTGATTAGAACTTCCGTGTCCTGATCGCTCTGGATTTCCCTGAAGTAAGGATAGATTCCCATTGCCATGGCTCTTTGAGGAGCGTCGTACTTTGCTAGTTTCTCTTGTAAAAGTTTCATATTATTATAAAAGAGAATGATTTATCTCGCTATTTATTTATTCTAATAAAGAACACAGGTTCGCCGCGCACATAATCCATGTTTCGGCAAATCCAGCCGCAAAAGTAGTAAAAAAATAACTTATAGTAGTCGAAATGCTTTAAAAGTTTTATAAAAGCATTATTTTTGTCCTCTCAAATAAAAAAGAAGAAGTGAGGATGAGCGAACGGGATATAAAAGTACAAGCTATCATAAACCTATATCAGGTGTAGGGTCGAAGCGCAAGATACCTAAGATGATCGAAGGGATCTGCTCGAAAAAGAACTGTTCGTTAAACATTTCTTTTACAGAGTATGCAGCCATGCCAGCGAGTTGACTCGGCAAGCCATAGAGGAGGGAGCTGAATATATTTTGGCGGTAGGCGGTGACGGGACGGTGAATGAGATAGCGAGAGCTATGATCCATTCGAACGCGATCTTAGGTATTATCCCGAAAGGTTCGGGCAATGGCTTAGCTAGAGAATTGCACATACCGATGGACGTGAAAAGGGCTATCGATCTGATCGCGAAAGGGCATGTTACGACGATAGATTGCTGCCGGGCGAACGGACAGGTCTTTTTCTGTACCTGTGGAGTCGGTTTTGATGCCGCCGTCAGCCAGAAATTCGCGAATGAGAAACGGCGCGGGTCTCTTACTTATATAAAGAATACGATAGAGGAGTATCTGAGCTATAAGCCTGAGCCTTATGAATTGGTGGTGGATAATCAGACGATCAAGGAGAAGGCGTTTCTAGTCGCTTGCGCGAATGCTTCGCAATATGGTAATAACGCGTTTATCGCTCCGCACGCGAATATACAGGACGGACGGATGGACGTTACGATCTTATCCCTTTTATGCCATTGGATATCGCTCCTTTGGCCATCCAATTGTTTACCAAACAGATTGATCGGAATAGTAAGATTAAGACGATGAAAGCCCAGCAAGTCACGATTATTCGCCAACATCCGGGCGTGATGCACTTGGATGGAGAACCGATCATGGCAGATCGCCGTATCGATATTACGGTGGAACCAAAGGCCTTACATGTGTTGACTCCGGAGGTTGTGTCTTTCACCAAGGAGGTACATAATTTATTTGACGAGGTAACTCGCTTCTTCGATAAAAAACTTCCTTACATTTTCAAGTAAAAGTCTTTAGCTATAGCGGTGAATTCATCGCTATATCGATGCCGCTCGATTTCTAGGGTCAGATGAGACGACTTGGACTTTGCTACCGGCGTCGCTGAGAGTTCTATTAATAAACGCTTAGGAGGGCATCCGGGATGGGGGAAACGTGGGTTTCTCTCGATGGAGACAAAGACTCTTCTCGAGCGAGGTCTATTAAAGACTCCGTTGATCAAAGGGAAGCACCAAGCGATATTTCCTTCGGCTGCCAACAGCTTGCGGCTATCACGCAATAAATCCGGGAGTGATAGAGTATCCGTATGCCGGGCTAGATTACGTTTAGTATCCGGGCATTTCAATGAATCAATAAAATAGGGTGGGTTGGATACGATCAAGTCATATTTGATATTCTCATCCGGCATATATTCGGAGAGCGAGGTTTGATAGACTTGTATCCGGTTGGCGAAAGGCGATTTCGCGATGTTTTCCCGAGCTTGTAAACATGCGTCTGAATCTATATCGATAGCGTCTAGGATCGCGGTGCTACGCTGCGCCAGCATGAGGGCGATCAATCCCGTTCCGGTTCCCACATCCAAAATCCTCTGACATCTCTCTATGCTAGCCCACGCCCCAAGCAAAACGCCATCCGTTCCGACTTCATGCACATTTATCGTGCCATACCGTAAATTTCTTGAATTGAAAATAAGGATTTGCCATATCTCTATCGATTGTATGCCGCGAAATTAGTAAGAATTGAATGAAAAGCTGTAACTTTGGCACGTTTATTGTATTAACATATACAATGATGAATGTATATATGAAAGAAAAGACGAGAGTATTTTGCCAGAATTCGTTTGATGACTTGGATGACAATATTGGTATCGTAATGCCAATCTTACAGAATGCGATGTAGATGAGGATTTCACAGAAGGAATAGAGAAAGTTGGAGACACTATACCCATTCTTCCGTTAAGGAATATGGTACTCTTTCCGGGTGTTGCCATGCCGGTGATTATCGGGCGTCCTAAATCGATGCGCCTGATCAAAGAGGCTGTACATAAAAAGAGTTTGATCGGAGTTGTTTGCCAGAAAGAGATGGGTACGGAAGATCCTATCTTAGAGGATTTATATACAACCGGGGTAATCGCTGACATCGTTCGTGTCTTAGAGATGCCGGACGGTAGTACTACTGTTATTCTTCAAGGTAAGAAACGCTTTGAATTGAATGAGTTGACCGAGACAGATCCGTATCTTTCCGGTAAGATCACCGTGTTGGAGGACACGAAGCCGGACAAGACAGACCGCGAGTTCGAGGCTTTGATCTCAACGATCAAGGATTTGACCATCAAGATGCTTGGGGCCGTGGCTGAACCTCCCCGGGATTTGATCTTCTCGATCAAGAATAATAAGAATGTCTTGTATGTGGTCAATTTCTCTTGTAGCAATATACCGAGTGGATCGGCCGAGAAACAGCAATTGTTATTGATCGGGGACTTAAAAGAGCGTGCGTATCGGTTACTTTTTATCTTGAACCGCGAGTATCAGCTGGTGGAGTTGAAAGCTTCCATCCAGATGAAGACACATGAGGATATCAATCAACAACAAAAAGAATATTTCCTTCAACAGCAAATCAAGACCATTCAAGAGGAATTGGGCGGGAATATCAATGAGTTGGAGATAAAAGAATTACGGGAGAAAGCCAGTCGTAAGAAATGGCTGCGAGGTAGCGCAGGTCTTTGAGAAGGAATTGCGAAAATTGGAACGATTGCATCCGCAATCTCCGGATTATTCCGTACAGACGCAATATGTCCAGAATATCGTTAACTTGCCGTGGAACGAGTATAGTAAGGACAATTTCAACTTGTCTCATGCCCAGAAGGTCTTAGATCGTGATCATTATGGTTTGGAGAAGGTGAAAGAGCGTATTATCGAGCATCTGGCCGTATTGAAACTGAAAGGGGATATGAATCTCCGATTATCTGTTTGTACGGTCCTCCGGGAGTCGGCAAGACTTCATTGGGGCGTTCCATCGCAGAGGCTTTGCGCCGCAAATATGTACGTGTTTCTTTAGGTGGATTGCACGATGAGCCGAGATCCGCGGACATCGTCGTACCTATATCGGCGCTATGTGCGGACGTATCATCCAGAATATACAGAAGGCGGGAACATCGAACCCTGTCTTTATCTTAGATGAGATCGATAAGATCACGAATGATTTCAAGGGGGATCCGGCATCCGCTTTATTGGAGGTCTTGGACCCGGAGCAGAATAACGCGTTTCACGATAATTATCTGGATATCGATTACGATTTAAGCAAGGTAATGTTTATCGCTACCGCTAACAATTTGAATACGATTTCCCAGCCGTTGCTGGATCGTATGGAACTGATCGAGGTGAGCGGTTATATCATGGAGGAGAAGGTAGAGATCGCAGCGAAGCATCTCGTGCCTAAGCAGATGGATGTACACGGCTTGAAGAAAGGTTCCGTGAAATTCCCCAAGAAAACCTTACAAGTGATCGTTGAAGCCTATACACGCGAGAGCGGTGTCCGGGAATTGGATAAGAAAATCGCCAAAATCATGCGTAAGCTAGCCCGTAAGGTCGCTAGCGATGAGCCTATCCCGACTAGTATTAAGCCGGAGGATTTGTATGAATATCTAGGGGCGGTCGAATATTCCGCGATAAATATCAAGGGAATGACTATGCCGGCGTGGTTACGGGATTAGCTTGGACGGCTGTTGGTGGTGAGATTCTTTTCGTGGAGTCGAGCTTAAGTAAAGGTAAGGGATCAAAGCTTACTTTGACCGGGAATCTGGGAGATGTGATGAAAGAGTCTGCCATGTTGGCACTTGAGTATATCCATGCGCATGCGGCTCAGTTTAATATCAACGAGGAGTTGTTCGAGAACTGGAATGTGCATGTCCACGTACCGGAGGGGGCGATCCCGAAAGACGGACCGAGTGCCGGAATAACGATGGTGACTTCTCTTGTCTCCGCCTTTACTCAGCGTAAGGTGAAAAAGAACTTGGCTATGACCGGCGAGATTACGCTGCGTGGCAAAGTGCTTCCCGTAGGTGGTATCAAGGAGAAGATCTTGGCGGCTAAACGTGCCGGGATCAAGGAGTTGATTCTTTGCAAGGAGAATGAGAAGGATATCAATGAGATCAAACCGGAGTATTTGAAAGGCTTGGTGTTCCATTATGTGAGTGATATTCAACAGGTGGTGGATCTTGCGTTGCTGAGAGAAAAGGTGGATAATCCCTTGTTCTGATAACGACTTTTTAGGCATATATAGGTGTGGGCTTATACGTATATACGTGTAGGCCCATATTAGTATCGGCGTAAGCCTATACGTATATACGCGTGGGCCTACGCCGATATAGGTGTTTTTAAGGGAAGCGTATACTTCTATTTAGAGTATTTCCGTAGGAATTCCAAGCTGTTGCGTATCTCTTGGATATCGGATTTGAAATCATCGTATTCAATGGAGATAAGCCCGTTGAAATGCTGACGCTTCAGCTCGTTGACGAACGCTTTTACCGGTAAGATCCCGGTTCCCCATGTGGCGTCTTCCATCTTGTCGGTGAGGTCTTTCAAATGCGCCACCTTGATGCGTCCGGATAATTTCTGGAGATTCTTGAGCGGATCTTCACCCACCCGTTTCCAATGGCCGATATCGCGCATACTCCCATCAAGGGAGAACGGCCTTTCAGCGCTTTCTCTACCACCTCGGCACTTGCGTAAATGCATGGACTCGGATGGTTATGGATCGCTACCTCCATATCGTACTTCTTGGCGAGGGATTCGATGTAGTCCAACTGGTTTAACTCCGGTTCGACAGTCACGATATGTGCGCCTATTTTATGAGCGAATGCGAAGAACTTATCCCATTCCTCGTTAGTCCCATAAGAGGCTACACCAAAGGCGATCGGCTTGATTCCCCTTTTCTTGAACTCATGGCGTAATAAAGCGCAGTCATCATCGCTCAAGTCGTAATTTAAATACGTCTCTTTTGGGAACGGAGCGCCCAATTCTTGGAAAAAGAAAGCTTCCGCATACCCCATGCCCAGTTGCTGGGTCTTATCCAAGGTCTCCATCAACGTAAGATTGTGGAAAGTCCAAGTCTGTATACCCACCTTCCAGTCCGCTTTTTGCGCCGCCAGCTGTACGGCCTGCCCAAGGAGCATGACCGTACATAGTGCTAATATAATATATCGTTTCATACTTATACCGGCATTTCCGGAAGGCTCCAGCCTTCACGATAGGTATGTCTGATATATTCGTTGGCAGCCTCTAGCGCATTGAACTCCGCGTATTTCGTATCGAAATAGGGGTGACCGTCTATCACCTTGAAATCATCGCTGGTTACGATCTTCAATACGTCGGAAGAGGATATATTGGTGAAACGCATGTTTTGGGCGTCCCACATCAATTTCTTGTTCAAGCCTTGCAGACGGATCGCTAATACACCCAATAGCACCATCTCGTTGAATGGTCCGGAATAAGCGAAGTTGGAAGTTCCTTCCACACGGTTCTCTGGCGATTCCTTACAAGCACGGATCCAGTCTTGCTCATGGAAACCGTCGAAGTATCCGGTAGCGTTCGGGATACGGCGCAAATAGGGGGCTACTTGAGGTACACGGCCGGATAATAACCGGGAGTTGAAACCTCCGCAATCGCAGATCAACGTGTCTTTAGTACCTACGAAGATACATCCACCCAAACCGTCACGCATCATATCTACGCCATCCGGTAATAAGTCCGGACGCTGAGGAAGCATACCGCCATCGTACCAATATACTTTCACTTCCGGCAAGGCTACCTTTGGAAGATTGTCACGAGCCGGGAAGCGGAATTCTACCACCTCCGATTGAGGAGCGGATTCCGTATTGATCTGGGTAGAACGGCCTTGTACGCGATCCGGATAACCTAACTTCAAGGATTGATAAACCGGGTCGAGCACGTGGCAAGCCATATCTCCGAAAGCTCCGGTTCCGAAATCCCACCATCCACGCCAGTTCCAAGGGGTATAGATCTCATGGAACGGACGCATGGCGGCCGGGCCGATAAATAAGTCCCAATTCATCGTCTTCGGACAACGTTGTTTTTCGGTTGGGCGCTGTAATCCTTGCGGCCAGATCGGACGGTTGGTCCATGCGTGTACTTCTTTTACTTCACCGATCTCTCCGTTCCAGATCCATTCGCATAATTGACGTACACCATCGCCGGAGTTCCCTTGGTTACCCATCTGGGTCGCTACCTTATATTTAGCGGCGAGTTTTGTCAATAAACGGCTCTCGTAAACGGAGTGGGTAAGCGGCTTTTGGCAATATACGTGCTTCCCCATTGTCAAGGCGGTGGCTGCGATCGTGGCATGAGTATGGTCCGGAGTAGCTACCATGACACCGTCGATTTGGTCGCCCAACTCATCGAACATCTTTCGCCAGTCCCAATAACGTTTAGCGTCCGGGAATTCCTCGAAGCAGTTCTTCGCGTATTTCCAGTCGATATCGCAAAGCCCGATGATGTTCTCGGTTTTCATGCCGACCAAGTTCGGGTGGCCTTTACCACCGATACCGATACCGACAATATTCATTGTATCACTTGGTGCCTTATGGCCCAATCCAGCGATCGTTTTAGAGGGGACGATTGTTAGACCAGCTGCCGCTACGGCTGCTTTTTTCAGAAAATCTCTTCTTGATTCCATGTTGTATAATTTGTTTTTTAGTAGTTACTGTTAGAAATTGAAACAGGAGGTTACCATTCTATGATCTGAAGGGTAAGGGGAGACTACCACGTCCGAGGTGGCCTCGCTTTCGCCTGTGATAAATGAGTCTGTTACCTTACATCCGGAATATAGTACGAAATCCAGACGGTCTAGTATTTCTTGTTCGCTAGGAACGGGAGTCCATGTATAGCCGGGTGTGGAGACCTCGTCCGGATGGATTGTCCGGTAGGAGTCGTTCATCCCGATCTCAGAGAAAGCCTTGGTTGCCGGCCACTCCACCTTGATCTTGTGGATACCGGCATCGGCGGCCCGTTGTGTCCAGTCCAAGAAAGAAGGCTCATTAAAATCTCCTGTTAAAAAGACAGGATAACCTTCTTTCATGACTTGCTGTATATCCTTTTGATAACGAGTTACTTCTTCACGCCGGGCCTCGTTGGCGAACCGGACAGCTTCCTCCTCGGTATCGATAAACGGATAATCGCCATAAGGAATCCCATTCAATTGATAAGGCTGATACGGGATATAATATAGATGGCAATTAAACATCCAGCAGAATTTGTCTTTGCCTACCTGTATCTTCACCCCGTAGCGGGAAGCCGTACTGTCGACGACCGGATAACGAGATAAGATATAATGTCCCTCCCCTTGGTTGAAAAGGTGGAAACCTAGGATTCCGCGATTTCCGGCACATGATCGTGCTTGATGCCGTCTTCTTCATAGATATGCCCTTCTTGGATTCCTACGATATCCGTCTGGCTAGCTCGATCACTTTCGCTGTCTGGCTAGGGGGAAGCTTTCCCCCTAGGGTATTCAACCAAATATTGAAACTACTGACTTTTACCGTTGCCGGCTTGTCGCTACATGCGCTCAATGCACAACAAAGTATGGCTACGCAGCATAAAATTTCCCTTATCTTCCTCATGTTTCTCTGGTATTTACAGGAACAAATATATTAAATGTCCCGTTCTTTTCACTACTAAGACTTCTTAATTTATTTTACCATCGGCCAAGGAAACTTCGATACAAGTTGGATGCGTTGACCTGTAGCTTGTGATTTTCGGGCGGCCTCGATAATCTCTAATACGTGTAACGCATGCTCGACATTTATACGTGGTTCCGTGTTTAATGCCATGTGTTTGCTGATATCGGAAGCACCTTCTTGCCAAACATAGCCATTGGTGTCCGGAACGAAACGTTGGGGTACCGGATGATCCATCGTCGATAAGTCCACCCCGTTCGGTGCCCAGTCGTAACCTACCATATGCATATTGCCGTGTGAACCGTATAAGGAGATCGTCGCTTTCTCCTGTCCTTTACCTAAATGTCCGTATGGATCGAAATAGTTGAAACCACACTCGATATGAGAAAGGACTCCCTTCTCGTGTTCCATGATAATCATGGCATTATCTTCTTCTCGAACTTTGATCTTGCCTTTATCGTCTACGGTTCTCTCCGGGGTTACGATTGTTGTCATGGCAACAACGGATTTAGCCGGTCCCAATAATCCGGTTAGGGTAGCGATGTTATAGACTCCTAAGTCGGGCATACTGCCACCTAGCGGTTCGTAGAAGAAAGCGGACCAAGAAGGACCTTCATGTCCGTAATGTCCGTGTGCGCATGCCAGATTCCCTAGGGTTCCTTTATTGATTTGTTCGGCCATAAAGGCAAATTGAGGACTGTTTACAACGGCAGGCGCACCCCAGATACGAAGCCCCTTGCTAGTAGCGAGATCGTATAATTCTTTACCTTCCTTATAGGAATTCGCCAAAGGTTTCTCGCTCCAGACATTTCTTCCCGCCATCAAAGCCTTACGGTTCAACTCTCCGTGAACCTGCATATCGGTCAATGTAAGCATCAAGTCGAACTTGGAACCACTAAGCATATCATCGATATGCTTGTACCATTTAGGTATATTATATTGCTTGGCCGCCTTTTGAGCACGATCCGGTTTGATATCGCAACAAGCCACGATTTCTACATACGGGCATTTCGATATATGGGGAAAATATTGGGTAGATACACTTCCGCAACCGATAACGGCTACTTTCACCTTTTTACCTTCCGATTCGAATTTCTCCGCATAGGCGGAAAGGGGTGATAGTAGTGACGCAAGACTTGCCGCGGCCGATACTTTAAAGAATTCTTTTCTATTCATGGCATTGATTTCTTAATACAATTAGTCTAAATCCTTAATCTTCACATTCTTGAAATATACTTTACTACCATGGTCCTGAAAACAAAGTTTACCGGTGGTAGAGATACCGTAATCGGGGAAAGCTTCCCATTTACCGCTATAACGACGCATCTTCCAATCTTCGGACCCTTCTTGGAAAGAGAAAAGTTTTTCTCCGTTCAGCCAGTGCTCAACATATCCATCCTTGTAAAGTACCATAGAGGAGTTCCATTCTCCCGGAGGGTTCACCTGTTTGGTTTCCGGTACATACATAGCGTAGTTGCAACCCGTTTTCTGCCAGTCTTCCAATCCCTCTTTTCCGGTCTCGCTGACCCAAGGATAGTTATCGTCATCGATCAACTGGTATTCCGGGCCGGTTTCAAAAGGAGCTTTGTACTTAGGCCCTTCTTGTACGTGATATAAGAATCCTGAGTTTCCTTGCGCCCCGATTTTCCAATCCCATTTGATCTGGAAGTTATGGTAATTCTTAACGGTAACGATATCGGTACTTACCTTGATCGTGGTATCCGCTATCACGTCACCACCGTTTCCGTAGCCGACGATCACCCCGTCTTCTACCTGCCATCCCTTGACATCACCCCCGTTGAACATTTTCCAACCGGTAAAATCCTTGCCATTGAATAACAAGGTATAGCCTTCCGCTTTTTCCTCCTCAGTTAATACATTATCTTTTACTTCCGTGGATGAGGAACGACTTCCACATGCAACCATACACATCCCGTAAATGGTTACTAGAAAAATAGATACGATCTTTTTCATCTGTTAGAATATTTAGTTTGATTATCTCCTTATGATAACGCCATTTGATATGGTTTATTTGTTCATTGGCAAAAATACTGCACATAAAGGATTTGGATAATAGAGTATCTAGCTAAAAAAAATGGATTATCTTTGCGTTATTCAGTAACCATCTAAAAGTTTTGGTTTATGGCGAAAATAAAGCATGGTTTTTCCGGTCAGCGGTTGATTGTCTATCCTTCTACATTATAGAACAAGCGTTGAACAACCCGTTGGTCGCGGACTTGGTCGTGCACTCTATGGGGTATTTTCCGAAGCGGAAAGCCATTATATTGATCGTGCGTCCGGTTGTGGAGAGTATCTTTTAATTTATTGCACCAAAGGAGAGGGCTGGTACGTGTTGGATGGAAAACGATATGTCGTACCCGAGAATCATTTTTTCATCCTCCCGGCAGAGAAGCCCCATCAATATGGTTCGAGCGAGCATGATCCTTGGTATATTTATTGGGCACATTTTAAAGGGAAAAAGGCGATGTATATCAGCGATCAACTGCAAGGGGTGATCCCGATCGACATGGATGATAATTCCCGTATCGGCGACCGTATCGCCTTCTTCGATGAACTATTGAACGTGTTGGAGAGCGGGACGGATGAGGCTACGGTTAATTACGTCAATTTAAGTTTCAATCATTTGATCGCCTCTTTCCTCTATGTGAAGACGTATAGGGAGGCTAAATTCTCCAAAAGCAAGGCGGAGAATACGTTCTTTATTAGTTTGGCGACCCACTTCATGACGGAGAATCTGGAGAATAAATTGACATTAAAGGAATTGGCCTCTCATTTCGGCTATTCGGAATCTTATATGTACAGGCTTTTCTTCAAGGAAACCGGTTATGCTCCGATGAATTATTTCTTGCATATGAAAATAGACCGGGCTTGCCAGCTATTATTACATACGAATATGAAGATCAATCAAGTCGCCTTGAAACTGGGCTTTGACGATCCCTACTATTTCAGCCGTATCTTTAAGAAGATAATAGGGACATCACCCAAGGATTACCGGCAATCGTTACCGAAGTGAGATATTTACGACAGTCGTAAACGGGAACTTACGGCTAGCGGTATTTATTCCGGTCGCTTCCGTTATTTCCCGGATTACACGGCAGGGATTGCCGGCGGCTATAACATTGGCCGGAATATCTTTGGTTACGACGCTTCCTCCGGCGATTACCGTGTTATCGCCAATGGTCACCCCCGGAAGGATACAGGCTTGCGCACCGATCCATACGTTATCGCCGATAGTCACGGGAAAAGCGTATTCCAGACCTTCATTACGTTGCTTTACGTCAAAAGGGTGGCCGGCGGTATAGATGCCTACGTTCGGGGCGATGAATGCGTTATTGCCGATACGAACTTTCGCTCCATCCAAGATAACGAGATTCACGTTGGCGAAGAAATTATCCCCAATCTCGATATTATAGCCATAATCGCATTGGAAAGGGGATAGGATAACGGTGTTCTTCCCTTTCTTGCCTAGAAAAGAGGTTAGAATCCGATCTTTTTCTTCCTCTTGGTCGGGGGGCAATTGGTTGTATTTGAAAAGGACGCATTTCGCTCTTTTCATCTCATCTTGAAGCTCACTATCATGATTCGCATTGTATAATAGACCTTCCGCCGCTTTTTCTTTTTCTGTTTTCATATGTCTCTTACTAAGATTTATAAAACGATGATTTGCGCGAAGATACTATTTTATTGGGAGGAGTTTATCCTCCGATTCGTATTTCCAAACCCATTTTTTCCCCCATCTCCTTAAAGGGGAACAGCTCTTCTTTGGCTAGCATTTGCTCGCAAGGATAAGGATAGGTGAGACCTAATTGCTCGTATTTATCTTTTCCCAATGTATGGTAGGGAAGCAGGTGTACGCATTTGATACGATTTTCTTTCGCCAGCATGAATATTTCCCGAAGCGTATTCTCATTGAAATTGAAACCGGGGATTACCGGTACACGGATCGTTACTTTATTAGCGCTCTTACTGGATATATACCGTAAATTCGTGAGGACCGTATCCAAGTTCGCTCCAGTTTCTTTCTGAAGTAAATCCTTGTCCGTATGTTTGATATCGAACAAGAACAAATCGATAAGCGGAAGCGCTTGCTTTATCTTATCAAGATTCACTTGCCCGCAAGTCTCTACGGAGGTATGCAGTTTCTCGTTCTTGCATTGGATCAGCAAATCCATCAATCCCTCGAATTGCGTGAAAGCTTCCCCTCCGGAAAACGTAACCCCTCCACCGGAATTCAGGTAATAATCCCGGTCACGTAAAAGGATTTCCATAACCTCGGATGAGGTAATTGATTCACCGACAAACTTAATAGCGTTCTGCGGGCATATACGCTCGCAAGCCTTGCACGCCACACAAGCCTGCCGATTAAATACCGGATAATGATCTTGGATAGAGATATTTCCCCGTGTACAAATCGCCTCGCAACGTCCGCATCCGATACATTTATTCTTGATATGGAGCAGATGCGGTTTCCTTTTCTGGGATTCCGGGTTGGAGCACCATGGACAATGTAGGGGACAACCTTGAAGGAAAACGACGGTCCGGATGCCCGGGCCGTCGTGAACGGCGAACCGTTCGATCTCCATGATTGATAACCTATTCTCGCTAACCTTATATTTATTCATCATATAATACCCTGCTTAAAAGTTCCTGTTGAATATTGGGAGATAAATCGACGAATACCGCGGAGAACCCGCTTACCCGGACGATTAGGTCCGGGTAATTTTCCGGGTGCTCTACCGCGTCTTCTAAAACTCCCTTATCTACTACAGTCACCATCAAATGGCAACCCCCTTTCGCAAAATAAGTCTTGAACAGGCTCTTGATGACAGCCCTGTTCTCGTTGAACATGGAAGGAGAAAACTTAATGTTTTGTACCGAGCCTCCATGATACTTGGCGTCGAACTTCGCCAAGGAATTCAGCATGGCCGTGGGGCCGCTTTTATTCGCTCCCCCTTGCGGATTATTGGCAGGATTCATATACATGCACGATAATCGCCCGTCGGGTGAGGCGGCGGTCCGGTTTCCCCATTCCGTGTTTAATTGATTATTGCTGATAACGATCAAGAAGTATTGCATACCGATGGCGATACCGCGATCGCGTACGCCTTTCGCTACGAACTCGTACAAATCGTTGGCCATCGTATCGGCAGTCTCAAGGTCGTTACCATATTTATCACAGTTTAGGCAATCTTTTCGTAAAGCCTCATAGCCGTTAAAATTAGCTAGCATGGCATCATTCAATTGCCGTAACGTATATTTTTTTTGATTGAATACCAGATCCCGGATTACCCACAGGGAATCGGAAGTATTGATATTGCCATACGTCTCGTTTGTCCCGCCTAGATAACGTACGCCTCCGTCCAAAAGCGCTTTTCCCCGTGCGATGCAATCATCGGTCAATAGGCTGGTAAACAAGAAACTTACGTGCTGGTTCATCACCTCATACGAATGGTATTGGGCTTTGACTGACAGATCCAGATAATAATCGAGTAAAGCCTTGTAACCGTCATAGAATTCCTCGAATGTCTGATACTCCTCTAATTTCTTTAGAGGTACCGGCCCGGATTTACGTTTACCGTCAATCGGTCGATACCATCATTCATATAAATCGTAAGTAGTTTTAGTAAATTGATGCAGATGTTGGGCGTACCCGTACTTTGTCCTTGTATCACGAACTCGGTACACCCGAAAGGCACGTATTGTTCCGCTGCTTTCTCGTCTACACGCATTCCGTACATGACGGCCGGGACGTTTACGTCGTCATTGTAAAGGGTCGGGTAAGTAGCTCCCGCACCCAAAGCGTCCAACGCTTCGTCCCAGATTTCCTCGGAGGTATCTTTATCGAAACGCAAGGTGAATTGTGGCTCTACATACCTGCAATTTTTCGCTACTTTCATGGCGATATGCAGGAATACGTCGGCCTCTTTCGGATGTTTGCGTCCTTTACCGCCTACGATGATACGTCCGTTTACGGTTGTACGGCGATTTTCAATCATGGTCCAAAGCGAGTGGATATATCGGTATGCCTCTTCGTCGGTCAATCGCCCGGACTCGAGATCGGCTACTAAATAAGGGCTAGATAATCATCCAGACGACCGTAGTTTATAACACCGGCCAACAAAGCGAATAACCAGAATAACTGCATCGCTTCATGGAACGTACCGGGTTTCTTCTCCTTGATGTTCTCTAGGGCTTGGCAGATACGCTCTAATTCTTTTTGCCTTTTCATGTTGGCTGAAGCCATTTGCTCTCTAGCGTCTTGCTGGAGATGAGAAGCACAATCTACAAAAATATCCAGACATTGGATGCCTGCTTTGTAAAAGTTATTATCGGGTTGCTCTTTGAGTTTCTCCTGTAAATCAGAGCGAAGGCCACCGATGCCCTTATCCAATAGTTTCGGGTAATCCAGCATCATTCCAGATAGACGTGCGGTAGCGATCATCGGGTACTCGCAGTCGATGAACATACCCAATGTATCCTCGGTGAGGACCTCCTTGTTGAATTGGGTCTTTAAATCGTGATCCAACCAATAATCATATAACGCATCCACCCGTTTTCGTTCAGTTTCATCCAGTTGTAGCTGGAAGGCACGGAGTTTCTTGAATACGCAATAATGCCCGACACCCCCTAATGAGGTTACGCATCCGAACCCGATCGGTAGGAAGTCCGTACGTCCGGCGATCAAGTCTTGATTCGTGATCTTGCGAAATAGCGTGGGGTATAAAACTTTTAGGCATTCCACTTCACGTATCTCTTTAGGTAGGGCGGCACAGGCTTTATGGACTGCCGTATACCGCTCCATGATCTCCAGTTGTACGATCAGAGGTTTCTCGCAAGGTATTTTCTTGCTGATCTCTACGTTTTGCGCCCCTTCTACATTGAAATTTGCCATATGATTATTGTTATTAATATTGTGTAGAGACGGGGCATGCCCTATCTCTACAAGCAGATGATTTTTTAATGTTTGCTTCTTTCGGCTTCCCGCCAGTTATTTTGGTAACCGGTTAGTAAGTCCGTAAAACGTTTCGTGATCAAGTGCGGACGGGTGATCGCGCTGCCTACTACTACGGAGTGAGCTCCGAGGAAGATACATTTCATGGCATCTTCCGGCGAGTAGATATGCCCCTCCATAATGACATAGGCTTTATCTTTAAAGTCACGGCACATACGGGCGAATTCCCGTAAATCCGGTTGCTCGATATGCTTGGTTGCTTCCGTATATCCATATAAGGTAGGGCCAACGATATCGGCTCCCATTTCTACGGCACGTACGGCTTCCTCATAATTAGAGACATCCGCAAAAATGATAGCTTCCGGTATCTCTTTCTTGACGATTGGTAGCAATTCGTATGCAGGGCGGCCTTCATGGGTTATTTGGCTCGTACAGTCCAAGGCGATAATCTCGGCTCCGGCTTCCCATACGGCTTTAGCGGCCTCTAAGGTTGGGGTGATAAACACATCCGTGTCATCGTGCCAGATTTTCCAAAGCCCGATTACTGGTAAATCCACTTCTTTTTTAATCGCCTTGATCTGCTCTGGGTCGTTGGCACGGATACCCACGGCTCCTCCCCATTGGGCGGCTTTTGCCATTTTTACGACAAAGTCTACTGAAAAAGTCGGATCATCGTGTTGTACTTGACAGGATACGATCAGTCCTCCCTTGAATGAATCTAAAAGTTCTTTCTTATTTGTTTTCATATTTTTTTTCGTTACATCGTTTTCTCTAAAAGCGCGGCGCCGATTATTCCGGCGTCATTTCCTAATTCCGCACGGATGACTTGAGGGATACCTATTTCCTCGGCGGCGAAGGTACAAGTATGTAGTTTCTCGTTTAAAGGTTTCAACAGCAGGTCACCTGCATGTGCGATACCCCCCCCTAAGATGATTACTTGCGGACGGAAGATGGTTATGAACGTGGAGATTCCGGCGGCCAGTTTACTGATATAGTCATCGACGATCTGTTTAGCGAGGGAATCCCCTTGTTTAGCGGCCTCGAAAAGGATTTCTCCATTGACTTTATTTTCGTCTTCGCCGCAAAGTTTCCATATCAAGGTGTCCTTATTCTCTTGTAAGGCCTCTTTCATGATGCGGATTAATGCGGTAGATGAGCAATAAGCTTCCAAACAGCCTTTTTGCCCGCATGTGCAACGTTCGCCATTGTATACCAATTTGGTATGTCCAAGCTCTGCTCCCATATTATCGGCTCCGGAATAAATCCTCTTACCCATGATAATTCCGCCTCCGACTCCCGTTCCTAGCGTTAACATGATGGCATCGGTATATTGGCTGGCCGATCCGGCCAAGACCTCTCCATAGGTCGCGCAATTGGCGTCGTTGGCTATATAAGTAGGCAATGAGATATGCTTCTTTAAATAGTCGTAGATGGGGACATTCTTCCATCCGAAACAATTGGCATGTACCAAAAGGTTCGTCTTTGGATTTACGTAACTGGGCATGCCGATGCCCCAAGAAGAGATGTCTTCCATTTGCAAGCCTGCTTTGAGAACCGCTTTTTTGCTGACTTCCGCCATGTCGGTGGTGATCTCCTCGATTGTGCGTCCGGCTTGTGTCGGTATACTCTCCTTTGCGATAATCTGGTGATTCTCATCTACTACGCCAGCGACCATATTGGTACCGCCAACGTCCAGACCGAGATAATACTTGGTGCTTTCCATCTTTGCTCTTTATTTTATGAGGTCAATAGAGTGAATTATTTGTTGGCAAAGATAGAGGAGTTGTCTGCCCTAGACAATGTGAGGTTTAGCCTAAAATAATGGACTATTTTTGCATAAGTGCTCTTGTTGGTTAATGTGGCAATATAAAAAAGGACCGGACGATGGGTATCGAACGGTCCTTTCTTTAATCTTTATGTCGTATACTGTTATTCAGCTTCTTTTTCAGCAGCTTCCTTTTCTGCCGGAGCATCTTCCGGGGTGAAGTCAGTGATACCTGCGTTGATCAAGATGTTATACCAAGAGAGTAGTTTCTTGATGTCGCTTGGATAAACACGCTCACGATCATAGCTAGGCAATACCTCGGCAAAGTACGCACGCAATTGGTCTGTCGTGGCTTTGGAAGGTACCAAAGAGGCGGTTTTTCCCTCTTCCTTGTTCTTTACGCTAGTCAATACCTCATGCAAAGGCACTTCTGTTTCATCCGTATAGATTGCGATATCGCCTAATGAGATTACTTTATCTTTTGCGTATGCGGGTACTCTCTTGTTATCAGTCAGCGATTCAACGATCAACATGTTTTTTCCATGGGAAACCAGTTTATACAGACCGGGTTTTCCCGAAATAGACAAAATAGTCTTCAACATAATGTTTTTTATTTTCTATTAGTGTTAAACTTCGAAGTGACAAAGGTAATAAGAAAAAGTGGAATTCTTCCGTCATGAGGACAGTTAACTTTGTTGGAGAAGTATCTTAGGTGCATCGACGAAGTATCTTAGGTTCGTTGACGAAGTATCTTAAGTTCATTGGATGATGAAGGTAAGATACTGTAAAAGCCACTCGTCCCGCTATCGGTGATTATTGGGATTGAAGCCAACATAACAGTTTGCCTACTTGCGGTATAAGGGCCTGTCTATTGTCATTATAGATAACATAATCGGAGCGATCTTTCTTTTCCTCGTCCGATATTTGGCTGTTGATTCTGCGTTCGATTTCTTCTCTCGAGGCTGAGTCCCTCCCCAAGGCTCTTTCGATGCGGAGTTCTCTTGGGGCATAGACCATCAAGCTTATGTCTACCACTTTGTAGAAACCGGATTCGAATAATATGGCGGATTCGATGGCGCATAAAGGGGAAGTCTGTCTCTCTACCCAAGCCGAGAAATGACGGTTTACCTCAGGATGAATGATCTGGTTGACCTGTTGTAATTGTTCCGGATTATTAAAGATGTGGGAGGCTAGAAGTTTCTTGTTCAATCCCTCATTCGTATAAATCTCCGGACCGAAAAGGGCTGTTAATTTCTCACGGATAACCGGGGAGTTATTTGTCAGCCATTTACTTTCCTCGTCCGCTATGTATACGGGTACACCGGATAACGCTAATAAAGAGGCTACGACGGATTTGCCGCTCCCGATCCCTCCTGTAATGCCTATTTTAATCATGCTTATTGTTGTGTTCCAAAATAAATTCTACCTTATCTGGCAATAAGGTTGCCGTATGTACCAGTCTGGTTTCTTGGTGAGTTTGACGGGTAGGGTACCAGATACGTTTTGCTCCAGATCCTCAAAAGGTATATGAATCGAGAACATATCTTCCGAAAGTCCTTTGAATCGGGACAAGGGCACACTGCAAGTCACTTTTACGACCGCCGGAAACATACGTACCGTATAATGTGGCGGTATATGACTGCAAGAGACAGGTATTTCCAATGTCTTCTCCGTGTACTCCTCTATCGGAATCGTGATAGATACGTTTTCCGGATCGAAGTTAACGCCGTCTACTTTGATTAGTTGTACGGTTCTCGTAATGTTTTTATTCGCTTTTTTAACTTCAGTGAAAGCCGTCTTGACCGAGGTCAACGTATCTAAGGTCGCTGCGGTGGCATAAGCGTTGATCTTTTGGGGATTGATTTGGATATCCCCGGATAATTGAAAGCCGGCTTCCATATGAATATCACCATTAAAAACGACCTGTATTTCCTTATGGACCCGCTGACTGAAATCCATATCTATTTGTTGCGGATCAAAACTTTGTAATGCCGTAGTGGCTATCAATTGTTTTTGAATATCGTTCTCGATCTGCCTTTTACTTACTTGAACCGAACCATTTTTCTCCTTCGTATTCTTCATGTTCACTTCAATCGGAGCAAACGATCTTCCAAAAGTATAGTTGAGTAAAACGCTACCCTTGTCTTTTACCTTTGCGGTAATCGTTTCCACCTCAGGGACATTAAACGCTATATCGACAGGTACGTTCTTATACTTAACCGGAAAAACAAGTTCTATCTCATATTCCTGCTGCAAGCTTTGGAGTAGCCAGAAACCGAAAGCCAAAAGGGCGAAAAAGAAAAAGACCAAGACCTCTTTCCATCTGTCTCCGTGGAAAAAAGCCTTAGTCTTTGCTTGGATAGACTTGAAGGAATTTTGTATGTTCTCAAGTCGTGACATATTCTGTAGTTAGATTATTTCTGCTGCTGAGCGTCTTCCGCTGAAGCGAAAATAGAAGTTTTATCTACACGGATACGTACTCCATCCGCTACCTCGATTAGCATATAAGTATCACCGATCTCTTTGATCTTTCCATAGATACCTCCGGCGGTAATCACTTTATCGCCTGTTTTCAACGCCTCACGTGATTTCTGGATTTCTTTTTGTTTCTTTTGTTGCGGACGGATCATGAAGAAATAGAAGATAGCTACGATAACTACCATCATCAAAATACCGGACCACTGACTTCCTCCAGCTGGAGCTTGAAGTAAAATACTGAGTAAGTTCATACTATAATAATCGTTTTACAAGTTAATATCAATAATGATATGCACAAATGTAATGATAATAATTAATCTTTGAGCAATAACTTCTCTTTTTTTAATTCGTTGACTATTGAATCCAGAATTCCGTTAATGAATGTTCCGCTTTTAGGTGTACTATAATACTTTGCGGCATCGATATATTCATTTAAGGTAACGTTGATGGGAATGGTCGGGAACGATAAAATCTCGGCTAAGGCGACTTGCATGATGATCAAGTCCATATTGGCGATACGTTCGGTTTCCCAATTCTTCATATGTTTGTCGATGCGTTCACGATATTCCTTACCTTTCAATAAACTTTGACGGAATAACTTGATTGCGAAAGCCTTGTCTTCCAAATCCTTGAACATTGGCAATAAGGCTTGTTTACTACCTTTCTTCTCCTCGAATTTCTTGATAGTCTTCAAGGCGAAAGTCTCTACGATCTCAATATCGTCGTTCCAGTAGATGCTTTTGTCTTCCAGATATTCCTCTATCATCTCGTTCCCACAGATTACTTTCTTGAAGATCTGGCGCCAGAACTCACGATCCGTCTCGTACGAGTCTTCTTCGTTTTTCAAGTATTCGGCGTAAATTTCAGAGCTTAAGATCGTATCCAATACGTTTTTAACAAACTCCTCGTCGTTACTCCATGAGAGACCCTGCTCGTCCACATACTTTTTCAATGTATCATTTTCCGCTAATTGAGCGACAAAACGATTGTCTACGAAGCGTGTATTCGGGTTTAACTCCTCATCGGTAGGCATGTATTTGCACTTCCGGGTGTCAAGGATCCTTCTTTGCAGGTTGGTAACTTCGATAATTAGGAGTAAGAAATAATAATATAAGTCATATGACTTCTGAAGGCTGAAAAGCAATTCGTTTTCCGCAACTTTGAGGTCACCGTTTCCGTTTTGATAGTAAGAGTATACTATCTGTAAAACTTAATGCGGATTAAAATTCTGTTGATCATCGTTTGAAGGAACTTCTTATTATAAATTAGGCTGCAAAGGTAGTCGTTTTTTCCATAAAAGAATCCGGATTTACTTAATTTTATATGTGTTAGATGATATTTTACAAATTTAGCCTCAATGGGCGTATTTTCGATCGTTAAAATAGTTGCTAATTAAAAAAAATGCACATATTTGAAGCAAGTTATATAAAGTGGGTGGGTTTTTAACGAATGTTAGCTGTCATGGAAGAATCAAGGAATAAAAAACATGTTGAAGGTGGCGACAGGGAGATTCTATACTCTAAAGCCATTAAAGCGGGAAAACGGATTTATTATCTGGATGTGAAGAGGAATTTGAAAGATGACCTATTCGTTGCCGTTACGGAAAGTAAGAAAATTCAATCAAAGGATGGTTCGCAAATCTCATTTGAGAAGCATAAGATTTTCCTTTATAAGGAGGACTTTGAGAAGTTCATGGAGGGAATGCAAGATGTAATCAGTTATATCAAGAACTCAAATCTGAAGAAATCCGCGGAAGACGTGGTGGAACCTGAAGAGGAGGAAACGATTCATGGCGATTCCCCGGAGGAGGATATAGCTTCCGGTGATATAAAGTTGGATATTGAGTTTTAATATAACACGAAGAAAAAAGATAACGGGCTGTTTTACTCATAGAGAGAAACAGCCCGTTATGTGTTAGGAGCTTTCCGCAAAGGAAAATCCTATTCTTTGCCGCGAATTATTCAGCCGGGTGGATAGCCTCTGTAGGACATGCGTCAGCGCAAGTTCCACAATCTGTACACATTTCAGGGTTGATGCTGTATTTATCACCTTCTGAAATTGCTCCTACCGGACACTCATCAATACAAGTTCCGCATGCAATACAATCATCGCTAATTACGTAAGCCATTTTTTTAAACGTTTAATTGATAACTATTAGTAGGTGCAAAAATATAGCTTTCTTTCTATTTAAAAAATATCTACTGGCTTATTTTCTTCAAAAATCTTCTTTTTTGCAATATCTTTGTCGGGTTTTCGTTATTAAACAAAATAGGTTGAGATTTGAGACGATTATTACTTATATTATATGTGGTAAGCTTGGCTACCATGGGAGCCATGGCTCAAAAGGAAAGGGTGAGGAATCAGCCGTACGCTGATTTGAAATGGCTTCATCTGGGGTTTCATGTGGGTATTCACTCGCAGGATTTGTTATTGACCCATACCGGTGTCATGACCAATGGAGAGACTTGGTTCGCGGAGATTCCTTCTTACTCACCCGGCTTTAGTGTCGGGGTGATTGGAGATATGTATATGAATCCTTATTTCAATTTACGCTTCACGCCTTCTATCCATTTCGGGGATAAGAAATTTAAGTTTCGGGAACAGGCTACGGGAGAGGAATTCATCACGAACGTTCGTTCCAGTTATCTGAATTTCCCCTTAGACGTTAAATATACGGCTTTACGCTTGAATAATTATCGTCCTTATTTGATCGGCGGTATCTATGGCTCCGTGGATATAGGCCGTAAGAAAGGTAATCCGATTTTATTGAAAAGCACGGACTTCGGATTTGAGTTTGGCTTGGGATGTGATATCTATCTACCCTACTTTAAGTTATGCCCGGAGCTGAAATTCTGTTTCGGATTGGTTAACCTATTGGAGAAAGATCGTCCGGACTTGGTAGATCAAGCAAATATCAAATATACGGATGCCTTATCGAAAGCTACATCCCGTATGGTGATCCTGACATTTAATTTCGAATAAATAACTCGATATAGATATAAGCGGCCGGAATAGCCATCATTACGCTATCGAAGCGATCCAGCATGCCTCCATGTCCGGGTAATACATGCCCGGAATCTTTCACGCCTAACGTACGTTTCATCAAAGATTCGATCAAGTCGCCCCAAGTCCCGAATACTACGATCGTGCCGGCTAATCCAAGCCATGTGTACCAGTCGTGGCCGGCATGAACCAAGCGAATATTTGGGAGGTTATTAATACGAATGCCAACCCTCCGTAAAAACCTTCCCAGGACTTCTTGGGAGAGATACGTTCGAACAATCTTCTTTTTCCAAGCATAGATCCCACTAGATAAGCTCCCGTATCATTTACCCATACGAAAACGAAAATAGCCAAGGCAAAATAGGGGATATGTACGATCTCGCCCGGCGTATTAGGTACCGATGTAATAAAGTTTAGCAGAGAGAAAGAGCCTGCGCAATAGATTTGACCGAATAAGGTCAATGCCCAGTTATTGATTGGATTACTGGCTTTATCGTAAAGCTCGGTGATCATGGTAGACATTAAGAATAAAAGATAGGGGAGAAATATATTGCCTCCAACCAAGCCATTGGCGTAACCGAATGTGGCGGCGAAGAGGTAGGCTCCCCCCAAGGAACTGACAAATCGTTTGATGGCGGCATTCTCATAATGTTTAACCAATCCGTAGAACTCCCATAGAGAAAGTCCGGTAATGAGTCCAAATACCGCAAGAAAATAATAGGAGTGGAAATAGATCGCACCGACTAATACCGCGACGAAAATGATGCCAGTCAATGCACGTGTAATCAGATTTTTCAAAACAATAGTGTTTTTGCTTGTTTGTAATTTTAGCTGCAAATATAACTAATAAATTGATAATACAGCAATAAGGAAGGCTGGATAGTAACTTTTGATCAAAGATACGCCCCAGCCTTACTTGTTATGAATGTCTTGACTTTGGTCAAGCTATTTTCCCTGTCTTGTTTTCTTCGGTAGGAGTATCGGTTACGTTTTCCGTTGTTGCGTCCGCTTCCGCCTCCTTATCCGCATTCTCCTTGTTCTTTCCGTTAGCCTTTTCCTGCAACTCCAGAATCTCTTGGGAACGGGAGATCCAGGCTCGTTTCCCGAAGATATGCTCTACATCTTCCGAGTAGATTACCTCACGATCCAATAATACCTGCGCAAGTTTACTATGTCCTTCCTTATTCTCGGATAATATCCGTTTTGCCTGTCGTATTGCTCATTGATGATCTTCTGTACTTCCGTATCGATCAATTTCGCAGTCTCCTCACTATAAGGCTTGGTGAATCCCCAATCCTGTCCGGTGGAGTCGTAATAGTTCAAGTTTGGAAGTTTATCGCTCATACCGAAGTAAACGACCATCGCATATGCTTGTTTCGTGACACGTTCCAAATCGTTGGATGCGCCTGTGGATATTTTTCCCAAGACTAATTCCTCTGCGGCACGTCCTCCTAAGGTAGCGCACATCTCATCCTGCAATTGCTCGCGGGTAGTGATCTGTCTCTCTTCCGGCAAGTACCATGCCGCACCTAATGCCTTACCACGGGGAACGATTGTTACCTTAACCAGCGGATTGGCATGTTCCAACAACCAACTTAATGTAGCGTGACCGGCCTCATGGTTCGCGATACATTTACGTTCTTCCTCCGTCGTGATCTTCGAGCGTTTTTCCAGACCACCGACAATGCGGTCTACCGCATTCATGAAGTCTTCTTTCTGTACGAATTTCTTTCCGTTACGGGCGGCGATCAAAGCGGCCTCATTACAAACATTAGCGATATCAGCACCCGAGAAGCCCGGAGTCTGCCTTGCTAGGAACTCAGCGTCTACGCTTTCATCTATCTTGATCGGACGCAAATGCACCCCGAATATCTCTTTACGTTCATTCAAATCCGGTAATTCAACATGGATTTGGCGGTCAAAACGTCCGGCACGCAACAACGCTTTATCCAAAATGTCCGCACGGTTTGTAGCGGCTAAGATAATAACACCACTGTTAGAGCCGAAACCATCCATTTCGGTCAACAGCTGGTTCAACGTGTTCTCACGCTCATCGTTGCTATTCATATTCGCGTTCTTCCCACGGGCACGGCCTACCGCATCGATCTCATCGATAAAGACGATACAAGGAGATTTTTCCTTCGCTTGGCGGAATAAGTCACGCACACGGGAAGCGCCTACACCGACAAACATCTCCACGAAATCAGAACCAGACAAGGAGAAAAACGGCACATTAGCTTCTCCGGCAACAGCCTTCGCCAATAATGTCTTACCGGTTCCCGGAGGACCTACCAACAATGCACCCTTGGGAATCTTACCTCCTAATTCAGTATATTTTTCCGGATTCTTCAAGAAAGAGACGATTTCCTCTACCTCTTGTTTCGCTTCCGCTAATCCGGCGACATCCTTGAATGTCACCTTACGGTCATTATCTTTATCAAAAAGCTGAGCTTTTGCCTTACCAACGCTGAACACGCCACCCGGACCTGCGCCGGTACCACCGGACATACGTCTCATCAAGAACATCCATACACCGATCAATAAGATAATCGGGCCGAATGAAACCAAGAAATTCCAGATAGCGTCATCGCCTTCCTCGAACCGGACTTGTGTATCGATATGACTATCGGCTACCGCTTTGTCATAGAAATCGGAAAACTTGTCGGCCGACGGGATCTTTACGTATACTTTCGGAGAAACCCCGATTTTAGAAACGTCCATATTCCCAAAGACCTGTTCAGTCTTTCCATTTTTCACTGTAGCCTCCACCAAGTTCTTCTTGTTGTAGACTGTCATTTTATCGAATACGTTTTCCTGCGCTAGTTTTTGGAACTCTGTCCAGCCTAGCTCTTTCGTTCCCGAAGAATCATTTGTCATGTATAGGGCAACAAGCATAATGAAGATCAACCCGTACATCCAATACAAATTAAAACGAAACATCTTGGGTTTCCCTCCCTTCGGTGTTTTATTAAATATATCGTTTTTATTTTCATAAGTAATTATCAATCAAATATTAGGCCGGCTTAATCAATGTTAGGTACTTGTATAACCTTCGAGTCTGCCCAAAGGTTCTCTAAGTTATAAAATGCACGTTGTTCCGGCAGGAATATATGTACAAGAACCGTGCCATAATCCATGCCGATCCATTGAGCGCCTGTGTACCGTCAATGGATAATGGTTTCTCGTTCGCGTTCTTGCGTGCGAAATCCCATACGGAATCAGATAACGCTGAAACTTGGGTAGGAGTGTTTCCCTCACAAATAACCATATATTGACAAATGGCACCAGAAGTCTGGCTTAAATCTACTGTTACAATATTTTTGCCCCTT
>ENA-OQCK01000183-OQCK01000183.1-human-gut-metagenome-genome-assembly--contig:-NODE-183-length-37408-cov-2.058958_pt1 | contig 37408 bp, 57 predicted proteins | sample MGYA00242498_ERZ504578 | MGnify/ENA primary metagenome ERZ504578 (study PRJEB26092, sample SAMD00036229) | human gut metagenome | host: Homo sapiens | study: EMG produced TPA metagenomics assembly of...
AGACAGACTTGCCCGCAGGTGTGGATGCGGAGGGCATTTCCCAGAAAAAAAAGGGACATCTCCGTCATGGGGATCGCGGTGCATAAAAAGGATACCATGCGGGTAAAGAGGATATTGCCCTTGCATCCAACAAGCCCAATATCCACGAACTGCTGTGGAACACCGTGGAGGTCCGCGGCATGGATATCCGGGCTGAAAATGATAAGATAGGCGTAAAAGGCGAACTCTTCATATTTGCCCTGTACCGGGTGATGATGACAATAATTCCCTGCAGTGCTGGAGCACTCTGTCCCCTTCTACCAGGAGCTGGAGTGCGTGGGCTGCACTGTGATATGGTGCCAAACATAGATGTGACAATGCCTCAGAGCAAGCTGGAGGTAAAAACAGACAGTGACGGGGAGGAACGCCTTATAGGCGTGGACGCTGTTCTGGAACTGGAGATGAAGATTTATGAGGAAGAGGAAATGTCCCTTCTTCTGGACGTATACGCCCCGGTAAAAGAATGCGTCCCCATACGTGAGAACAGAAAGCTGGAAAGCCTGCTGGTAAAAAATAATTCCAATGCCGGGTAGCGACCGCATTAAAATGGAACAGAACCAGGGAAAGATCCTCCAGATCTGCCACAGCGACGGCAATGTGAAAGTAGACGACACCCATCCTGTGGAAAACGGCATAGAGGTGGAGGGCATTGTGCAGGTGAGAATCCTCTATATTATAGGGGATGATGATATGCCGTTCTATTCCATGGATGCCATGATCCCCTTCTCCCATGTGGTGGAAGCTCCGGGAATAGGGAAAAACTGCACCTATCACCTGCGGACGGATCTGGAACAACTGTCAACCACCATGATTGACAGCGATGAGATAGAAGTAAAGATCGTTATGAATCTAAATGCCCTTGTGTTAAAGCAGACAGACACAGGCATTATCCGGGAAATAGAAGAGCGGGAGCTGGACAGGGAGAAGCTCCAGAGCATGCCCGGAATTGTGGGCTATCAGGTACAGCCCCAGGATACACTCTGGGACATCGCCAAGAAATTCTACACGACGATCGAAACCATTGTGCAGCTCAATAATCTGGAAAGTGATGAGGTAAGACCGTATGATACCTTGATTTTAACAAAAAAAGTGGAATCGTAACAGGTGAAAGTGCAATCATAATATTTTTAGGTGTTGAAAAAAGGAGGCATATCGTATAGAATAAAGTGTATAAAAACGAATACAATATACAATAAACATTTAATGATTCGCCTTTGGGCGCATGGAAGGAAACACAGGAGATAAAGATGAGATTAAGGGCACTGGCGAAAATTAATCTGGGATTGGATGTAGTCAGAAAACGTGAAGACGGTTATCATGAGGTCCGCATGATCATGCAGACTATCAACATGTATGACCAGTTAGAAATTGATATCAAAGAGGAACCGGGGATTTCCATTACTACAAATCTTCCGTTTATTCCCACGAACGAGAACAATCTGGTCTATAAAGCAGCGCAGCTTTTGATGGATGAGTTCAAAGTGAAGAAGGGATAACTGTGGATCTGCAGAAATTCATACCGGTCGCTGCCGGCATGGCAGGCGGGAGTTCGGATGCCGCCGCTGCATGATCGGAGTGAACCGACTGTTCGGACTGGGGCTTACTGTGCGGGAGCTTATGGAGCGGAGCGTGAAGTCGGTGCGGATGTTCCGTACTGCCTGCTTCGGGGCACTGCGCTTGCAGAGGGAATCGGAGAGAAGCTGCGTGCTCTGCCGCCCTGTCCGGACTGCTACGTGCTCATTGGGAAGCCGCCTGTCAGCGTGTCCACGAAATTTGTCTATGAGAAGCTGGATGCATCGGAGATCGTGCAGCATCCGGAGATAGACAGAATGCTGGAGGGGCTCCAATGGCACAATTTGAACAGGATTGCCGAACATATGGGAAATGTTCTTGAGAGCGTGACAATTCCGGCATACCCTGTGATCGAAGAGATCAAACAACATATGAAGGACCACGGCGCAGTCAATGCCATGATGAGCGGCAGCGGTCCTACGGTCTTCGGACTCTTTGATGACAAGGCGACAGCAGAGCAGGCCTGTGAGGCACTGCGCGAGAGCAAGATCGCCAGAACCGTTTTCTTGACTACAGTATTCAATAATGGAGGAAGACACAGATGACAACGGATTTGGAAATGCATATGGATGAATACCTTCGCTGCGGGATGTGGTTTTCAATATCTGCGGAGGGCAATATTAAAAGGTGATTTAAAACCCGGTGAGCGGCTTATGGAGATTGCCCTGGCTGAGAAACTGGGAATTCCGATGGTCATCATGGAGCCGGTGAAGGGCGGCTCGCTTTCCAAGCTGCCACAGATCTTGCTTCACGCTTAAAGGAGGCTGCACCCAATAGCAGCATCTCCTCCTGGGCGCTTCGCTGGGTAGCCAGTAAGCCAAATGTTAAGGTGGTACTCAGTGGCATGTCCACCATGGAGCAGGTGCTCGATAACCTGTCAACCTTTGAAGATTTTAAACCGCTGAGCGTAGCGGAGCAGGGGTTGATTAAGGAAATCGCAGAAGAAATCAAGGCGAGAACGATGAACGGCTGTACAGGCTGTGCGTACTGTATGCCGTGTCCATTTGGTCTGGATATTCCAAAGAATTTCCGCATCTGGAATGAGCATGCAAAATATGGAAATACGGAAGTGGCAAGAAAACGTTATTTTGAAGAAATGAAGGAGGAAGAAAGAAGCAGCCAGTGTAAGAAATGCGGGAAATGTGAAGCACTGTGTCCACAGCATATCGCTATACGTGAGGATCTGGCACATATGAGCAGCGATATGGAGCTTCTTAAGAGCAAAGCTGGGTAAGCATGAAAAGCAACTCATAAATACAGACAGGAGTGTTCGCGTGATATCATGGCGGCATTCCTTTTTTAGTGAACCTTTCTAAGCAGTCTTCCATTTACATTGCAGAAATTACAGCTATGTGGCACTGACAGCAAGCTGAGCAAAAGAGCCGCTTATGCTGTCAGCTTTTATTGCGTATGTGCTGGGGTACCTCTATCATTTTTTTTAGTATTTGCACAGTCTCCTGTAAGCAGCATACCTGAGAAACTCCACTTTTTGACGCTGCTGCTTCTGCCTGCTTACGGAAAGGGAGATGGTGGTTGTAGGCATTTGTGGAGGCGCATTTGCCCGTAGGTTGATAGTATAGGTGCAGGAGGTAGAAATGAACTGTTTAAAAGATGCTGTTCTCAACGAAGAGGTTTTTGTGGTAGATATCGAGCATACAGCTTTGATGAAACGCAGGCTGATGGATCTTGGGTTCGTACCGGGCACTGGAGTGACACCGGTTTTGGAAAGTCCCAGCAGGGATATGCGTGCCTATCTGATCAAGGGCTGTAAAATCGCTTTACGCAGTGAAGACAGTGAGCGGATTCTGATAAAAGGGAAGGAGGCTGCATATGCTGTTTGAAAAGCTCGTTCAGGCGAACGACAATATCAATGAAATGTACTTGAAGCAGCGCAAGGGATATACCATTGCTTTGCTTGGAAATCCCAATGTTGGTAAAAGCACGGTATTCAATGAGCTTACCGGCATGAATCAGCATACCGGTAACTGGCCGGGGAAAACGGTGGAGCTTGCGAAAGGACACTATACACATAGGTATCGCCAGAATCAGATGATAGATCTTCCTGGAACCTACTCCCTGCTTGCACACTCCAGTGAGGAGGAGGTTACACGAAATTATGTGTGCTTTGAGCCATGCGATGTGTGCCTGGTTATCTGTGATGCCACTGTTCTTGAACGTAACCTGAACCTGGTTCTGCAAACGATGGAAATCACAGATCATGTCGTACTTGTTTTAAATCTTATGGATGAAGCCAAAAAGAAGAACATTACGATTGATACGGAAAAGCTTGCCAAGCTTTTGAAGGTTCGTGTCGTAGAAATGAGCGCACGCAATCATGAGGCTTTGAGGATGTCAAGGAAGCCATTGAAGAGGTGGGAAACCGTGTAAGTGATACGCAAGGGGCTGCAGTCCGTTATGCCAAAGATCTGGAGCAGGCCATTGCTGCGGTAGCTGATGTTATGAAACACGGCGGCTCAATACACGCTTCACGGCCTTGAAGCTGCTGGATCCGGAGGTTGACAGCACGCTGTTTTATGAGGATATCGAAAACCAGGAGGAAACAAGGGCAGAGGTGGAAAAACAGATTGCTCGCTTAAAGGATAAGGATTTGTATGAACGCTTTGAAGATATCGTAGTACACGCCCTGCATGAAAGAGCAAGGGAAATCAGTGAAGAATGTATTATATTTAACAATGCATCCTACCAGAACCGGGATATGCGTATTGATCATGTTGTTACCAGCAAAGGCTGGGGACTGGTATGGATGGTCGTATTGTTATCTGTAATATTTTGGATTACCATTCCGGAGCCAATGTTCCAAGCGAAATGCTTTCAGGAATGTTCGAGGATCTGCAGGTATGGCTGCATCAGCTATTTGCCTCCTGGAGTATGAATCCATATATCACCAGCTTTATTGTGGATGGAGTCGTGAAAACCTGCGGCTGGGTAATTTCCGTCATGCTGCCGCCGATGGCAATCTTCTTTCCGATGTTCACACTGCTGGAGGACTTTGGTTATCTGCTCGAATCGCTTTTAATCTGGACGGCTTCTTTCAAAAGGCCTGCACCTGCGGGAAACAGGCGCTGACGATGTGTATGGGATTTGGCTGTAATGCGTCGGGGTCAGTGGAGCCCGTATTATCGACAGTCCGCGGGAGCGTCTGATTGCAATTATCACCAATACCTTTGTACCCTGCAATGGCCGCTTTCCTACGCTGATCAGTATTATTACGATGTTCTTTGCAGGGGTGGTGGCGGCACCGTGGAATGGTCTTCTGTCAACACTGCTGTTGACGGGCGTTATTGTATTTGGTGTCATCCTGACCTTTCTCACCTCACGCTTTTTGTCGAAAACGCTGCTGAAGGGAGTGCCGTCGAGCTTTACACTGGAGCTTCCTCCGTATCGGCGGCCGCAGTTTGGCAAGGTGATCGTGCGTTCCATCTTTGACCGTACGCTGTTCGTGCTGGGCAGGGCAGTGAGTGTTGCCATACCTGCCGGAGCAATTATCTGGCTGCTGGCCAATATTCAGGTTCAGGATGCAAGCCTGCTGCAGCATATATCGCTGTTTCTGGATCCCTTTGCTCATCTGATGGGGCTGGACGGTGTCATTCTGCTGGCCTTCCTTCTGGGCTTCCCGGCAAATGAAATCGTTGTACCGATCATGATCATGGCGTATCTGGCAAATGGTTCGATGACGGATATCGGTGATCTTGCCGTATTAAAGGAGCTGTTCGTCAACAACGGCTGGACATGGGTAACCGCCATCTGCACCCTTATGTTCTCTCTGGTACACTTTCCATGTGCTACCACACTGCTCACCATACGCAAGGAAACACAAAGCTGGAAATGGACTGCCGTCAGCTTTCTGTTGCCAACCGTACTTGGTATCCTGCTGTGTATGGGAATCAATCTGCTTGCGCATATCTTTCTGCTGGTATAACTATGTCTGCCGATTCTTGATGTTTTGTAAAGAGAGCGCATGTATGCTATAGAAAGATAAATTCAAATAAACGGGTACAAAAAAGAGGAGCCGTGTGAGTTCCTCTTTTCTTAATATATTATGGGCGCTTTACGATAACAGCGGTACCCTGTCCACCACCGATGCACAGAGATGCAAGACCAGATTTCGCATCACGCTTGATCATTTCGTGAATCAGTGTAACCAGAATACGGTTTCCGGACGCACCAACCGGGTGACCCAGAGCGATTGCTCCACCGTTTACATTCGTTTTTTCCAGGAATGCTTCGCGGTCGATTCCGTGCTCCTCCACCAGCTCGTGTACAACACCTAAAGACTGAGCGGCAAATGCTTCATTCAGCTCTACCAGTTCAACCTCATCCAGCTTCATGTCTGCATATTTCAATGCATTACGGATTGCCGGAGTAGGTCCCAGACCCATTGTTAACGGATCCACACCACCCTGACCGATGCCGACTACCTCGCACAGCGGAGTCAGGTTGTATTTTTCAACAGCTTCTTCACTTGCCAGCAGAACGAAGGAAGCACCATCGTTGATGCCGGATGCGTTGGCAGCCGTTACACTACCGTCCTTAACGAATGCCGGACGCAGCTTTGCCATCTTTTCAGGAGTGGATTTGCGGTTTGGATGCTCGTCTGTATCAAATACGATTGTTTCTTTTCTCAGCTTCACTTCAACAGGAACGATTTCGTCCTTGAAACGTCCGGAATCAACAGCAGCGATAGCCTTCTGCTGAGAAGCATAACCGAATGCATCCTGCATTTCACGTGTGATATTGTATTTCTTGGCAATGTTCTCTGCCGTAACACCCATGTGGATACCGTTCATAGCATCTGTCAGGGCATCGTAGATCATATGGTCTACACACTTGAAATCTCCCATTTTGTTTCCTGTACGTGTATTTGCAGGAATCAGGTAAGGAGCACCGGACATGGATTCCACACCACCGGCAACGACAATGTCATTAAATCCTGTCTGAATGGACATAACACCCTCCATAACGGTACGAAGTCCGGAACCACATACCATGTTCACGGAGTGTGAGCATACACTTTCCGGAATTCCTGCAGCAAGGGCAACCTGACGTCCGATGTTCTGTCCCAGACCAGCGCTCAGCACGTTCCCGCACAGCAGCTCGTCTACCTGCTCAGGAGCAACCTTTCCATCTTCCAGCAGTGCCTTTACTACTGTAGCCCCTAAATCAACTGGTTTTACGGTAGTTAAAGATCCTAAGAAACTACCGATTGCACTACGTTTAGCGCTAACAACATAAGTTTTTCTCATTTTTCTCTACCTGTCTTTCTTTCAATGTAACGTGTCGCATACGACACTCAATACATCAACATAGTAACGAAAATTCATGCATTTGTCAATAACTTGTGAAAAAATTCATAAGTGAATGCATCTGTCGGATTTCTCTTTTTACGAATTTGAAACACAAAAGCAGGAAAAACAAGCCCTTGTGAGCTTGTTCTTTTGTTTATACACGTTTGATGATGACTGCAGCACCCTGTCCGCCGCCGATGCACAGGGAAGCCAGTCCGATTTTCAAATCGCGCTTCTGCATTTCATGAAGCAGACTCACCAGAATTCGGTTTCCGGATGCACCAACCGGATGTCCCAGTGCAATTGCTCCGCCATTGACGTTGGTTTTTTCCATAAAGGCGTTACGATCCATGCCGGTTGCTTCCTCCAGTTCATGAATGACACCCAGAGACTGTGCAGCAAACGCTTCATTCAGCTCTACGAGCTCCATGTCCTCGATGCACAGGTCAGCATACTTCAGCGCATGCAGAATAGCAGGCGTAGGACCAAGACCCATGACGCGTGGATCTACACCGCCCTGACCGATGCCGATGACTTCCGCAAGCGGTGTCAGATTGTATTTCTTAACGGCATCCTCACTGGCGATGATTGTAAAGCTGGCACCGTCATTGATACCGGAAGCATTTCCGGCAGTAACAGTACCGTCCTTTGTGAAAGCGGGACGCAGCTTTGCCAGCTTTTCCGGCGTGGAGGCACGGTTCGGGTGCTCATCGGTGTCAAATACCGTCACACTGCCCTTACGGCCGGGTACTTCTACCGGCACGATTTCATCCTGAAAGCGCCCGGAATCGATGGCAGCGATTGCCTTCTGCTGGGATGCATAGGCAAAGGCGTCCTGATCCTCACGGGAAATGGAATACTTTTTCGCTATATTATCTGCGGTAACACCCATGTGTATCCCATACATACCATCTGTTAATCCATCATGCAGCATGGAATCCACCATCTTCATGTCACCCATCTTCACACCGTTTCGCACCTTACTAGGCACCAGATACGGTGCATTGGTCATAGATTCCACACCACCGGCTACAAAGATATCGCCGAATCCGCACTGGATGCGCATGGTGCTTCCATAACCGCCTTTAATCCGGAACCGCACAGCATATTCAGGGACTGTGCACATACCTCAACAGGGACACCGGCCTTGATGCTGACCTGACGTCCGATGTTTTGACCAAGACCTGCCGCAATCACGTTTCCGACAATCACCTCGTCGATATTGGCAGGATCAATGCCTGCCTCCTCGATGGTTCTGCTTAAAACAGCAGCTCCCAGATCTACCAGGGGCATGTTGGTAAGCCCGCCCATGAAGCTTCCGATGGCGCTTCGCTTTGCTGCTACAACATATGCTTTTCTCATGTAATAACCTCCGCTTTCTATGTTGGTCTTCCTTGGGGAAGGGGAAGAGGACCCTTTGTCAAGGCTATGGTAACGGAAGAAAAAACGTTTGTCAAGAAACTTGTTAATAAATTAACAAATGAGAATGTAGGAATATATTCTGAACAAATGTCAACTTGTTAATTTTGTAACAAAAACTTGTTAAAACTTTAACAAACATATTGACGTGAACAAAAAAGAGGTCTAAAATGTAGATGGATTATGTATTCTCGACAACGCGATGAATACGCTGCTTATACTATATTTATATAGGCGCATGCAAGCATCCTAAGTTCAAGTAAATCAAGGAGAGGAGAACACTTATGGACTTCATGTTAACAGAACAACAACAGATGATGAAGAAACTTTTCGCTGAGTTTGCTGAAAAAGAAGTAAAACCTCTTGCAGCAGAAGTAGACGAAGATGAACGTTTCCCTAGAGAAAACGTCGAAAAAATGAAAGCCTGCAAAATGATGGGGATTCCGTTCAGCAGAGAATACGGCGGAGCAGGTGCTGACTACCTGAGCTATATTCTGGCAGTCGAGGAGCTGAGCAAGAAATGCGGTACAACAGGTGTTGTATTGTCTGCTCACACATCTCTTGGAACATGGCCAATCGAACACTTCGGAACAGAAGAACAGAAAAACAAATATCTGCCTGACTTATGTACAGGCAAGAAGCTGGCTGCATTCGGCTTAACAGAGCCAAATGCTGGTACAGATGCTGCCGGACAGCAGACAACGGCTGTAAAAGACGGTGACGATTACATCCTGAACGGTACAAAAATCTTCATTACCAACGCTGGGGAAGCAGATGTTTATGTAATCTTTGCAATGACTGACAAGACAAAGGGAACTCATGGTATCTCTGCATTTATCGTAGAGAAGGGAATGCCTGGATTTACTGTTGGTCAGCATGAAAAGAAGCTGGGTATCCGCGGTAGTGCAACCAGTGAGCTGATCTTCAACAACGTGCGTTTAAGCAAGGACCACCTGCTCGGACAGGAAGGCAAAGGCTTCAAGATTGCCATGATGACACTGGATGGCGGACGTATCGGTATCGCTGCGCAGGCACTTGGTATTGCACAGGGTGCAATTGATGAAACCGTTCCTTATGTGAAAGCTCGTAAGCAGTTCGGACGTTCCATTGCAAAATTCCAGAACACACAGTTCCAGCTGGCTGATATGCAGGTGAAAACAGATGCAGCCAGATGGCTGGTATACGATGCAGCAATGAAGAAAGAAAAAGGTCTTCCTTACTCTGTCGAAGCTGCTAAGGCGAAACTGTTCGCAGCAGAGGTTGCAATGGAAGTTACAACCAAGGCAATTCAGCTGATGGGTGGATACGGTTATACTCGTGACTATCCGGTTGAAAGAATGTTCCGTGATGCGAAGATCACTGAAATCTATGAGGGTACTTCTGAAGTACAGCGCATGGTTATCAGTGGCGCTATGCTGAAGTAATACAGAGAGAAAAGAAAGGATACGAAGATTATGAAGATTATCGTTCTTGTAAAACAGGTACCGGATTCTACTGAAATCCGTGTTGACAAAGTTACTGGTACATTGATTCGTGCCGGAGTTCCTAGTATCATCAATCCAGATGATCTGGCTGGTGTGGAAGCTGCACTGCAGCTGAAAGAAAAATACGGGGCAACTGTTACTATCATTTCCATGGGACCTCCTCAGGCTACGGGAATGCTGAAAGAATTATACGCTCGTGGAGTTGACGAATGTATCCTGATCACAGACCGCAAATTTGCTGGTGCTGATACATGTGCAACTTCCAGCACACTGGCTGCTGCATTGAACAAAACAGGCTACGACTGATCATTGCAGGACGTCAGGCTATCGATGGGGATACTGCACAGGTTGGTCCGCAGACTGCTGAACGTCTGGGAATCCCTCAGGTTACCTACGTAGACGACATTATTGAACTTAGCGATACTGCTGTTACTGTTAGAAAATCACTGGAAGACAGTGAAGAGATCATTGAGGCGAAGCTGCCTTGTGTTCTGACAACCTTAAGTGGAATGAACGAGCCACGTTACATGAACTGTAACGATATCGTTGACTCCTTCTCTAAAGAAGTGAACGTTATGACATTTGATGATCTGGGAATCGATGAGAGCATCGTTGGTCTTGCAGGTTCTCCGACTAAGGTTCACGCTACATTCACCAAAGAAGTATCTGCTGAAACAGAAACATTCGATCTGCCAGCTGCAGAAGCTGCCAAACTGATTGCAAAGACACTGAAAGACAAGCAGATTATTACGAAATAGGAGGAGAAGGAACAATGGCTAAATTTGAAGGATATAAAGACATTTACGTATTCGTAGAACAGAAAAACGGCGAAGTTGCCAACGTTGGATACGAACTGATTTCCGAAGCTAGAAACTGGTTGCATCCATTCCTCAGATGAACTTCCAGGTTGTCGGTGTACTGCTTGGACACAACATCAAAGACAAGGCGAATGACGTAATTGCACATGGTGCCGACAAGGTAATCGTTGTGGATGACGCGCTGCTGGAAGGATATTCCACACAGTTCTATGCGGATGCCCTGACACAGGTCATCAACAGCTTCAAGCCGGACAGCTTCCTGACAGGAGCTACGGTACTTGGTCGTGACCTTGCACCACGTGTTGCTGCACGTTTGAATGCCGGTCTGACTGCAGATGCTACCAAAATCGAAATCGATCAGGAAAAGGCAAAAGACGGAGAAGCGCTGCTGCTGGTTACCCGTCCTACATTCGGCGGAAACCTGTTTGGTACGATCGTATGCCCGGATACTCGTCCGCAGATGGCAACAATTCGTCCAAACGTATTCTCAATGGACGATGTTGATGCTTCCAGAACCGGAGAGGTTGTAGAATTTACTCCGGAATGGACAGATACAGATTCAAAAGTAATCGTTAAAGAAGTGATCGCTAAAGTAGTAGAAGGCGTTGACATCACAAAGGCTGACATCCTGGTAGGTGCAGGTCGTGGTGCTGAAGACTGTCTGGATATGGTACAGGCAGTTGCTGAAGAACTGGGCGGAGAGCTGTGTGCTTCCCGTGCCGTAGTTGACGATGGATTTGCTGACAAGGCAATTCAGGTTGGACAGACCGGTAAGACCGTTCGTCCTAGTCTGTACATCGCATGTGGTATTTCCGGAGCATGCCAGCATGTTGCCGGTATGGAAAAATCCGATATGATCATCGCGATCAACCGTGACCCGCAGGCTGAAATCTTCAGCATTGCAAACATGGGCTTCATCGGTGATGTAAAAGAAATCCTTCCTCTGCTTAAGGATGAAATCATCGCTGCGAAAAAGGGATAATAAATACGTTTATACAAGAGGGTGGGAAACTACCCCTCTTGGTATACAAAAATAGTAAAGGAGATAATAAACATGAAAAAAGTTGGTGTAATTGGTGCCGGAACAATGGGCCAGGGTATTGCAAATGCATTTGCTTCCAATGGGTACGATGTAACCGTATGTGACATTAAGATTGAATGGGCACAGGCGGAATCGACAAAATCGCTAAAAAACTGGACAAACTGGTTTCCAGAGAAAAAATGACGGCTGACAAGGCTGCAGAAGTAAAAGGCAATCTGAAGGCTGGAGAATACAAGGATCTGGCTGACTGCGATCTGATCGTGGAAGCTGTTCTTGAAAAAATGGAAGTTAAGAAAGAACTGTTCACAACACTGGATGAAATCTGTAAAGATTCCTGTATCTTTGGTTCTAACACATCTTCTTTATCCATTACCGAAATCGCTACCGGAATCAAACACAATGTCATCGGTATGCACTTCTTCAACCCTGCTGACCGTATGAAACTGGTTGAGGTTATTTCCGGAATCAACACGCCTGTTGAAACAAAGGAAGCCATTCTGGAAATCTCCAAATCCTTAGGAAAAACTCCTGTTGAAGTTGCAGAGGGTCCTGGATTTGTGGTAAACCGTATTTTGGTTCCTATGATCAACGAGGCTGCCTTCATTCTGCAGGAAGGAATTGCATCTGTTGAAGATATCGATACAGCTATGAAACTGGGTGCCAACCATCCGATGGGACCTCTGGCACTGGGTGATCTGATTGGTCTGGATATCGTGGAAGCTATCATGGATGTTCTTTACAATGAAACAAAAGACTCTAAATATCGCTGCTGTACGCTGATCCGCAAAATGGTTCGCGGAGGTAAGCTCGGTCAGAAATCCGGTATCGGGTTCTACGACTACTCTAAATAATTCACGCATACAACACATGACGAGTGAATCTGTAATTTCACATGAAACCCATTGAAATTGTGGATTCACTTTTTTAAAAATGGAAAGGAAGATGAATACAATGGAAACAATTTTAGTAAACTATGAAGGACATGTAGCAACCATCACAATCAACCGTCCAAAAGCACTGAACGCATTAAGCACACAGGTTTTAACAGAGCTGAATCAGGCACTGGATGAAGTTGCGGCAAACAACGATGTATATGCACTGGTACTTACCGGAGCAGGAGAGAAATCCTTTGTTGCAGGTGCAGATATCGCTGAAATGAAGGATAAGAGCGTGGAAGAGGCTGCTGCTTATGGAAAATTCGGTAACGAGGTATTCCGTAAGATTGAAACCTTCCGCTGCCCTGTTATCGCTGCTGTTAACGGTTTTGCATTAGGTGGTGGCTGTGAGCTGGCAATGAGCTGCGACATTCGTGTGGCAAGTGAAAATGCAGTCTTCGGACAGCCGGAAGTTGGCTTGGGAATCACTCCGGCTTTGGTGGAACACAGCGTCTGGCACGTCTTGTCGGTACCGGCATTGCGAAGGAAATGATTTATACAGCAAGAAACATCAAAGCAGAGCGTGCATACGCCATCGGTCTGGTAAATAACGTTGTCCCTGCCGAAGAACTGATGGCTGTTGTTATGAAGATGGCAAACGGTATCGCAAAGAATGCGCCAATCGCTGTTGCATACAGTAAAAAAGCAATCAACAACGGGCTGCAGACAGATATCGATGGTGGAATTGCAATCGAAGTGGAAGAATTCTCCAATTGTTTTGCGACAGAAGATCAGCCTATGGTATGACCTGCTTCCTGGAAAAAACGAAGGATAAAAAATTCTCTAAACAAATAAGCAAGTAAATTCTTGAGCTTATTATTTCCGTAAACGCTTTCAGTTGTGGTACACTGGAAACAGGAGATAATACAAAGGAGGTAATCGATTTGAGTAAAGTAATAAGTATTGAACAGGCAGTTCCATGATTCCGGATGGCGCTGCTATCGGAATTGGCGGTATTTGATCGATCGACATCCTCAGGAATTTTCTGTAGGCATCGAGGAATCCTTTCTCAAGAGCGGACATCCGAAGGATCTGACTATCATGTTTTCTGCCGGTATTGGTGATGGAACGGACCGTCTGGGTCTGAATAAGCTGGGACATGAGGGATTGCTGAAGCGTATCATTGGTGGTCACTGGGGGTTAATTCCAAAACTGCAGAAGCTGGTATTTGAAAACAAGGTAGAAGGCTACAACCTTCCCCTTGGTACCATTTCTTTGATGTTCCGTGATATTGCCGGACATCGTCCGGGTACGATTACAAAGGTCGGTCTGAAAACGTTCGTCGATCCTCGTATCGAAGGAGCGAAGATGAATGAACGCTCCAAGGAAGATCTTGTTGAGCTGATGCATATCGATGGGGAAGAGTGGCTGCGCTATAAATCCTTCCCGTTAAATGTGGCGCTGATTCGTGCCACGTATTGTGATGAGGACGGCAATGCTACCATGGAAAGGAAGCAGCTACTCTGGACTCTCTTTCCATAGCCCAGGCTGCGAAGAATTCCGGTGGTATCGTGTTGCTGCAGGTGGAAAAGGTGGTACAGAACGGTACACTGGATCCAAGAAAAGTGAAAATTCCCGGAATTTATGTGGACGGGTATCGTTGTTGCACGCCCGGAAAATCACTGGCAGACATATGCGAACCCGTATGATCCTGCATTGAGCGGAGAAGTGAAGGTTCCAGTAAATTCCATTGCACCGATGAAGCTGAATGAGCGCAAGGTCATCTGCCGTCGTGCGGCTATGGAGCTGGATCCTGCGGCTATTATCAATCTTGGTATCGGTATGCCGGAGGGAATTGCCAATGTTGCAAATGAAGAGGGACTTCCAGGCTTGAAGCTGACGGTGGAAGCTGGAGGAATCGGCGGTGTACCGAATGCAGGAACTGCGTTTGGTACCTGTACAAATCCGGATGCCATCATCGATCAGCCGTATCAGTTGACTTCTATGACGGAGGCGGACTGGATCAGCATTCCTGGGACTTGCGGAATGCGACTGCTCCGGTAACATCAACGTCAGCCGTTTCGGACCGAAAATTGCAGCTGCGGCGGGTTTATCAATATTACACAGACTTCACCGGTCGTTGTGTACTGCGGTACCTTTACTGCAGGCGGACTCAAGGTTGAGGTCAAGGACGGTAAGCTGCATATTCTGCAGGAGGAAGAATCAAGAAGTTCAAACAGGAAGTGGAACAGATTACCTTCTCTGCAGATTTCGCAACCGAAACAGGACAGAAGGTTCTGTACGTTACAGAGCGTGCGGTATTCGAGCTGCTGGACGGTAAGCTGACATTAACGGAAATCGCACCTGGTGTTGATCTGGAAAAGGATGTTCTGGGACAGATGGAATTCAAGCCTGCTGTCGCTGATAATCTGAAAACTATGGATGAGCGTCTGTTCCGTGAAGAATTGATCGGATTAAAGGCATAAATTGAATAAAGAAAAGGATGTAATTCCCTTTTTTCCATTTTTCTGCCAAAAATTCCAAAACACTTTACATTATTGCTGTATTTTATATAATAAGGGTGGTTAAAGATTATCACACTTGATGAAAGTGATGATATAGAGCTCATGCAGAGGAGGCAGTGGAGACCATTGGTCAAGGAGATTGCTTCTCAGGCTGACTCAGCATTGTATTGTCTGGCATAGCATTGTGTTGGAATGATAAGGTAGCTTGTAGTGAGTAGCATTAGCATGTAGAAGTCTCAATGGTAGTAGAAATAATCACAGACAATACAGGGCAAACGATGGGCGGTACGGACGATGAGATTCCGGCCGCCTTTTCGTTTCCTTTTCTTTCAGCCTGTATTATAATGGTAGAGTGAAAAAGAAATGAGGAATGCATATGTATAGTTTTCGTAATGATTATAGTGAGGGGGCCCATCCTGTTATCATGGAGCGCCTGCTGGAACTGAATCAATGCCAGAATGTCGGGTATGGTGAGGATGCGCTTTGCGAACAGGCGAAGCGGCAGCTGAAGGCGAAGCTGCACTGTGAGGATTGTGATATACATTTTTTAGTCGGCGGAACCCAGGCCAATCTGACGGTGATTGCGGGTGCTCTTCGTCCGTATGAGGCAGTGATTGCTGTGGACAGCGGACATATCAATGTTCACGAAACAGGTGCTGTGGAAGCGACCGGTCACAAGGTGCTGATTGCTGAAGGTGTCGATGGTAAAATCACACCGCAGGGAATCCGTAAAGCGGTACTTAGCCATGAGGATGAGCATATGGTAAAGCCGGCAATGGTCTATATTTCGAACGCAACGGAAATCGGTACCATCTATCACAAAGAGGAATTGAAGCAGATTGCGGAAGTTTGCAGAGAATTCGGTCTGTATCTGTTTATGGACGGTGCCGCATGGGAGCTGCTCTGGCAGCAAAGGACAATGATGTATCCTTTAACGATTTATGTACATACTGTGACGTTTCTATCTTGGCGGGACTAAGAATGGTGCTCTCTTCGGAGAGGCGGTTATCATTGTAATGATAAACTGAAAAAAGACTTCCGCTATATGATCAAACAGCGAGGCGGCATGCTTGCCAAGGGTTGGCTGCTGGGTGTACAGTTTGCGGCATTGTTTGAAGGAAACCGCTATATTGAAATCGCAGCACATGCAAACCGGATGGCTCAGAAGCTGCAGGATGCCATGGAGGCATCTGGGCTGCCGTTTCTTATAAAGACAACGACAAATCAAATATTTCCAGTCCTGCCCAACCTGCTGATTGAAGAGCTGCAGAAGGAATATGCGTTTCAGGTCTGGGAAACAATGGATGAAGAACATACGGCAATGCGCTTTGTGACATCCTGGGCAACTGAGGAAAAGGAAGTGGATCGATTTATTGAATATCTAAACAGTCTTCTTCAACGGATGCGGGAAAGCGGACAGGAATCTGAGAGATAGAAATGTGTTTTTAAAAGCAATCGGAAGGAAAAAACAGAAATAAGAAAGTAATCACAAAAACACCTTGATTACGGTACTAGAAAAATGGGATGGCTGCATGATTATGCGGTAGGAAAATAAACAGTGGAAGCGAGATACCTGCATGATGCCGGAGAATTGTAAAGCTGTAACATAGGAAAAAAGAAATACAAATCCTGAATTTTTATTAGGAACTGTATTTCTTTTTTTATGATTTTTATAAATCTGAAAGCGAAGAAAAGCAAAATGAAATCCTTTTGATCTTATTTTTAATGATTTGAAGACTGCAGTATGCTTTATTTATTTGCCTGTTTGCTTGATGTTTCTCTTCATAGCATTGCACTGCAGCTGCCGATTCAGCTTTCCAAAGCTAATGCATCTGCTGGAATCCATCCCATCAGACCCTGCTTTTTCACTAATACAGCATTCCTTGTTTGAGAAACGATTTTTACGAGATCTCCACACCTTGCCGGTATCTGGTAATTGGTGAAGTCACAGGCGTGCAGCTCCTTACCTTTGTAAAATAAAAATTCCTTTGCGATGTGCATTACTTTGCCGCTGGCTTCATGCCGGCAAAGGCAGCATGCACCTTCATCACGCAGCATATGTACCTGTCCTTCATGCCAGGTAATAAAAAAGGGCGTCCTGTTGACAGGGAGAATATCTCTTGTTATCCGTGCTTTTTTCAGATGATCACTGCATGCGAATTGAAATCTGCCCTGCTCATAGATCAATGCATTCAGTTGTCCAGCTGACTTCACTTCATTTCCTCCGTCGATGGATATGATATGGCGGCGTGTGTCAATGATGGGATTGAAGCAGCAGATATCCTTCCGATATTCGCTAACCGGAAGGTGCCCGACAACAATGTATTTATGAAAGCTGCCGGCCTCCTTCATAAACAGATCCTGTACCATAATATCACGCATATCACGGCCATAGGTTTTCTCATCCGTATGCCTGCGTGTGCAAAGATAAAGCGCTCGGTTTCAATCACATGGGGAAGTCTGTCGATAAAGGTCAATTCCCTGAGAAATACTTTTCGCAGCTCCCTGCTGAGAGCAGCCATATCTGTCTCTTTGTCTATGCGCTGACCGACACGCTGTGCCATTTCATGCAGAATGCTGTTTGGACGATTCAACAGGATGTTCTGCAGAAATTCCAGACGGGTATCATAGAGCACATTGCGGCATACCACATCACAGTTTCCAATCATGGGATGTACGTGCGGGTGTCTGGAAAGCTCCATGATATAATACAGTGTTTCCAGATTATAGGGTCCCTTCTCCAATAGATCACCAACGAGAAACAGCGCATCCTTTTCCGGATCAAAGGCGATTTTACGTAACAGCTTTTTAAATACCGGAAGATTGCCATGAATATCACTAATGGCGATGATTCTTCTGCTATCAGACAGAACAGAATACGAATGAATGGAACGATCAAACATAGGCAGCCTCCTTTATCTCTGGCTCAATTATAGAGAATTTCCTTGTATCATGCAAGAAAAACGTTGTAAACTTCTACATTCTGCGCTATCCTATAACCAGGAAAGACAGAAGTCTAGGATATGTTGCTTTGTGAATAAACAGCCGAATAGCATGCTTTTTAAAATATGTCATATTTCTGATTGCTGTAAAGAAGAGGCAAGCGCATAGCATCCTTTTGTGAGTATTGAATGAGGGATATACTCCATGTATAGGAGTACTGGGACAGTACCTGCAGGAAATATGAAGAAGGTAGTGATGTTCCGGATAAACTCAGGGACTGAAGTCAGATAGGATGTAATTTCCCATCGGTATGGATAACGCGATTAAGGAGGTAAAGCAGGCTGCTGTTTTCTGTGAAGTGAAAAAAACTGGAATGTGTTACTATATTTTGCATGGATATGAGGTGATTCTATGGATTTACGAGGCTTCCTAGTGCGCTGTCATCGGCTGCAGAGGAATTATTCACAGGAGGGTCTGTGTCGCGGCATTTGTGCAGTTTCTTATCTCAGTAAGCTGGAGCAGGGGAAGGTACAGGCTGCGGATGAAATTTATCAGGCGCTGTTTCACAGGCTGGGAATCGTGTTTCAGGAAAATGAAGAATGGCTTGCTGTTTGGAAGGAAAAGCTTCAGGAGCTGGCGTCATCTTGGTTTTATGGAGAACAACGCGAAGCGTTTGAGCTGGAAAAGCAGATGGAGAACCTTTTGAACTCTCCCCTCTGTGTTGATGCGCTGCTCATCAAAGCACTGTATACGAAGGAGCATGCGGATAAGCCGCTGGCCTCTGCGTCTGTTTTTCTTCCATATATGCAGGATGCACAGCGGTTCTTGTATCATTTTCTATGTGCGGGACAGGCACTTCAAAGCAGGAGGAACAAACTCTTTCAGCGATACTTGCCCAGCTGCAGGAAGCACAGAAATATGAGGGTGGAGTATTTTATATCAGATGAAGGGAGATGTGTATGTGCTTATGGGGGACTATTCTCAGGCGCTGCATCACCATCTGAAGGCCTATGACCTTGCATGTGAGGAAGGCTTTCTGCCTGTATGATCGATGCGTCCATGCATATTGCAAACTGCTATTCCGCTATGCATGCAGAAGGTGTCATGCTGATGTATTACGAACGCTGTGAGCATCTTTGCCGCAGCAGCAAAAACAAGCAGATGCAGGCCCATGTGTGGTATAATATCGGATCCACATATCAGCAGTGGGGTGATTTCCAAAAGGCGCTGCCACTGCTTCTAAAGGCCTATCAGATACTGGATGACACCTTTCTATGCTGTCATAAGCTGGCGCTTTTATATGAACAGCTGAATCAGAAAAAGGAGGGCCTTCGCTATGTACAGGAGATGGAGAGGTAGCTGGATTCACATGGGGCAGACGGTCGCAGGGAAATCGTGCAGTTTGTAAGATACCGCTATGGAACTGCCGTGGATGCAGAGTCTATATCGACTGCCTGTATACGCTCTGTGACACTTCCCGTTATTTCCATGGCTTCTGTCAGTTTCATCTGTCCTACCTCATTGCTGCGTTAAAGAAGAAGCGCAGGTACAAGGAGGTCATGAAGCTGATGGAGGAAACGAAATTTTCCTGAACAAGCTAATTTATGATGGCTTAACCCTGATATTTGGACACTATTTTCCCAAATACAGGGTATTTTTATATTCGTATCATACGGTATACTAAACGCAGGAGATGATACCTATGAAAAAGACCCTATGGTCACATGATTTTATAATTATAACACTGGGGACACTGATCAGTGCAATCGGTTCTACCGCTATGAGCTTTGCACTGTCGCTTGTGGTATTCGACCATACCTCATCAACCCTTATGACCGGAATCTTCACTGCGATATCCCTGATGCCGACGGTTCTGATTCCCATTCTGGCAGCACCGCTGGTCGATGGATGCTGCAGAAAGCGCTTGATTGTTATGCTGGATAGTGGAAATGGCATTCTGTATCTGCTGTTTGCCGCCTTTCTGCTTATGCAGGAATTTTCTTATGCGGGCTATCTGATATTTTCCCTGCTTACCGCATCCTTTGGAGCCATTTATTCTCTGGCATATTCCTCCCTGTATCCTGATCTGATTCCCAAGGGCTTTGCGCAGAAGGGCTATTCCGTATCCTCCTTGATTTATCCCAGTGTGACAGCGTTATTCACACCGGTTGCATCCCTGCTGTATGTACATCTGGGGATTGCCTGGATCTGTGCGATGGAGGGAATTCTGTTGCTGACAGCAGCTCTGTTTGAAGCGCGCATACGCTATCAGGAAACAATCGGAAAGCGGGTGTTTACCTTGCAGAAATATAAAGGAGATTTAATGGATGGCTTTCGTTATTTGAAAAAAGAAAAGGGAATCCGTTCCATTTACGGCTACATGGCGGTAACCAATGCTTCGGCAGAGGGGATCAATCTGGTGACCATGGCGATGTTTCAATCATCTCCCATACTCACAACGACGATGTATGCGTTTCTGACAACAGCGGATACCATTGGACGCATGGCTGGCGGTCTGATGCATTACGTCCTGCATATTCCGGCGAAGAAACGCTACCGGGTTGCTGTCAGTGTCTATGCGGTTTATGAATCCCTGGATATGGTTTTCCTGTTTCTTCCTTATCCGCTCATGGTTGTCAATCGGTTTACCTGCGGCTTTCTGGCATCAATTCCCTGAATATACGGGAGGCCAGTACACAAAACTATTTGCCCTCTCACATGCGGGCAAGGGTGAATGCGTTGTTTCAGGTGCTGGTTGCCCTCATTATGATGGCTTCCAGATTCAGCGCAGGTGTAATTGCACAATACGTATCCTACCCGTTGACGGCACTGCTGTTTGCTTCGTTTTCGATGCTTGCTATCTTCCTGCTGATTATCCGCAACAGGAAGCAGGTTTCAAAAATCTATAATCAGGAGCTATGAGATGTGCATGTGCAGTGCTATAATGGATACGAGGAGGGATCTTTATGCTGAAGGATCTGTTATTGAAAAACCGAAGCTATCGGGGATATGATGAAACAAGAGCGGTTACCAGGGAAGAGCTGGTCGATCTGGTAGAGCATGCCAGACTGACACCGTCCAGCGTTAATAAACAGGCGCTGAAATACTATCTGGCATGTGAGAGGGAAAAGACGAATCAGATTCAGCCCTTAACCGCGTGGGCAAAAGCCTAAAGAAAGAGGTGCCGTATGAGGGACATTGTCCCAGAGCCTTTATTGTAATCTGTCAGGATACTGCCATTTCAACTGCACTGGAGGCTTATCAGAAGGATGTCGGCATTGTCGCTCAGACGATGCTGCTGCGTGCTGCTGAGTTGGGGCTTGGCGGCTGTATGATCGGCAGCTTTCAAAAGAATGCGCTGCATGAGGTGCTGAAGCTGAGCGAAAATCTCGTGCCGCTGCTGGTTGTGGCTATTGGAAAACCGGACGAAACGATTGTACTTGAGGATGTAAATGTACAGGGAGATACGACATATTACCGGGATGCACAGGATGTGCATCATGTTCCCAAGCGAACAACCAGGGAGCTGATCATCAATGGAGAATAGCGGATGCTGCGGGATTATCAAGTGAATGATCTGTCACAGATGTGTCGCATATGGAATGCTGTAGTCGCCCAGGGAAATGTTTTCCTCAGCTGGAGCAGCTGGATGAGCAAAGCGGCGATGTCTTTTTTTCCTCGCAGAGCAAAGCGCGTGTCTGCATCGATGAGGATACTGTGGTGGGGCTGTATATCCTGCATCCGAATAATGTCGGCCGGTGCGGACATATATGCAATGCCAGCTTTGCTGTGAATCAGAAGCAAAGAGGAAAGCATATCGGCAAAGCGCTGGTGCTGGACTGTATGAAGACCGCAAGAAGTTTAGGCTTTCGCATTCTGCAATTTAACGCAGTCGTAGAGAGCAATGCTTCCGCACGGCATTTGTATGAGAGTCTGGGATTTCATTCTCTGGGCACGATACCGGGCGGCTTCTTGCAGAGCGATGGAGCATATGTGAATATCGTACCCTATTATATTTCCCTGACGGAGTAGTATGCGGACAACCTTTCCCAAAACTCATCTGATTATTCCAGAAGTATGTACATCCGCATATCCTATGGTATGATATAGATAGGGAAAGGAGGGGACGGCAATGTCAGGACGTAAGAAAATCGTGATGACAAAGGCTGTCAGAGAGCGGCTGCAGAAGGATATTGCATACGGAAATGATATGCAGGCATATTGGAACCGGTATCGCAGAGATTTCTGATTCTGCTGGCTGTGCTCCTCTTGATTATGCTCGTTTTGGTGATTGCGAATATTCTGCTGTGAATACAGAAAAAGCGGATTTCAAAATGTCCGCTTTTATTCGGTAAACAGCCATGTCAGGACGGTATCCAGCTCCTGTTCCCAGCTTTCCTCATTATGCCGTCCCTTGAAAACGAGGTTGGGATATACCTTTGCCTCCTTCTCCTCAAGACAGCGCATCAGCTCGAGTATTCTGCCACTGGCAAGCGCCAGCTGCTGCTTGGTGCGAAATTCATCACTCCCCCATGAGATATAAATTTTATGAGAACGCAGCTTGGGACAGGCCCGGATTTCAGTTAGAAGCTCATCCTTTAAACGATAAATGAAAGGGGAGAGGACTGCCGCCTTACTGTAAATATCACAGTGATGGACAACCGCATACAGTGCCATCAAACCACCCATAGAGCTTCCACCGATGGCTGTGTGGTGTTTTCCTGGCAATGTTCGATAGGCATGATCGATCCACCGCTTGAGGTCGCTGCTCATCCACTCCATCAGCTCTTTCCCCTGTCCGTGAATAAAGCCAACCGTCGCATCACTGAAATCATAGGGAGAAAATTCCTCCAGCCGGCGATTTCCCTCGTGATTGCATTCCACACCGACAACGATGAGAGGCATCGTATGCTCATCCAGCCATCGCTTTAACCCCCAGCTTCTGCCAAATGTCGCATCCTCATCATAAAACAGGTTGTGCCCGTCAAACATATACAGGACAGGGTAATGTCTTGTTTCCTTCTCATAATCCTCCGGCAGATAGATATGCAGCATTCTCATATCCTGAAAGCAGGGGATATAAATATCTCGTTTCTCAATCATACCATCACCTCATGGTCAGTATTATAGCACAAAAATGATGTCAGATGATGTTGGGTTTGTTATAATTGGGATAGAAAGGGGAGCGAGGCTATGATCAAAATTGCATGTCTGCTGTTTCTTTTCGTTGTTGTGTATTATATTTTTAAGGAGCATTCCTCCGCATTTACATCCCTGTTCTGGAAAAGTGCTTCCTCCTTCTGTTTTCTGCTCGTCGGCTTCTGCGCATTTGCAGCATGTGTTGACAGGCGCTATGGTGAATGGATGCTGATAGGACTTGTATCGGGAGCGATTGGGGATGTTTTGCTGGCCCTGCCGTTTTGCTATCCAAAAAGGAAGAACCTCTTCTTTCTGGGTGGATTGCTTTTTTTCCTGTTCGGGCATCTCGCGTATGTAGCTGCACTTTTTGTCATGCCGGTGAAAGCGGGGATTCTGGTCGCAATATGTTCAATTCTGCTGGCATTGCTCGTGATTGAAGTTCTGAAGAAAAAACAGGTAGATTTCCAGGAGATGCGTCTTCCGAGTACGGTGTATGCTGCTGTTATTTTATTTATGGAAGCGTGCGCTCTGTGGCATTTGCAGGATGGCATGCTGTATGGTGGCATCCTGAATATTGCATCCCTGTGCTTTGTATTGAGCGATTTGATTCTGGCATTTATGCTGTTTGGCAATCGCAACACAACGCGCATGACACGATGGAATCTGAGTCTGTACTACACTGCACAGCTTTTGCTGGCGCTGACAATGCTGCTGTAGGCATATTTCTGTGGTTTTTGGGCATGCTGTGCTATAGTAATATAAAGGAGATGATGTTCATGAAGCATGTACGTATGATGTATTTGAAGGGATGTCCGCATTGCAAAGCGGCATTCGCAATGGTAAAGGAATTGCAGGACAGCTATCCTGAGCTGCGGGGTGTAAACATAGAGGCGATTGAGGAACAGGAACAGAAGGAGCTTGCGGATTCTCTGGATTACTGGTATGTTCCAACCTATTTCGTGGATGGTGTTAAGCTGCTGGAGGGTGTACCGACAAAGGAAAAGGTGGAGGCTGTGCTGCGTGCCGCATTATAGGACTACAGACCTTTGAGTTAATAAAAGAACAGGCTGTGTCATCCAGATTATGTATGGCCAATAGAAAAAGAGGTTTCAAAAATGAAGCTCATCATTTAAGAAATCTCTTTTTATGACCTTTTTCATAAAAGGGGTATCCTGCTTTATCGGTTTTTTATTCCTGTACATAGCGGAAGAAATCAAGGATTTCCTCCTCGGTTTTAAAGCGTGCCACAATCACCTCATCCCCCATAGCAGTGGCAAGGGCCGCAGGAAGACGGCGAATCATCAGAATACTATCGCGATAGGTGTCCTGAATATCCTGCGTTGTATGTGCATAGTGCAGGCGGTCTCTTCTTCCGATGAAGCCGGAGGAATACTTGCGCACCTGCTGGTAATGGATCGTGTCATGAACGATCATGTCTGCCCACAGCTGATAGACATTGCTGTCATTGGCATAGTTGATCATATCCGGCAGGAAGCCGCCAGGCGGGCGCATATTGACCTCAAGGCCGATGATATCGCCTTTTTTACCAACCGGCTGATCCTCCAGCAGACGGAAAAATTCAAAATGGAAGAATCTGCTGCGTGTATCAAAGGCTTCCACACTGCGGGTACCGGCCTCCATGATATCGGCAGGAATATCCTTATAGGAATAACAGCCGATATTTTTCTGTTCATTGACAGCATCCATAATACTATCCGTGTACTGATGAGAGGTCACAAACAGCAGCTCCTTTTTACTGTTTGTAATACCGTCAAAGGAAAAACAGCTCCCGTTTATGTATTCCTCCATAATCATAGCTTCCTTAAAGCCATGAGCAAAGGCAGTGCGCAGCTCATCCCCGTTTTTGATTTTGTGCGTATCACTGGCACCTACACCGATATCCGGCTTGATTACAATCGGATATCCGACAAGCTCTGTAAATTTCTGTGCATCCTCCAGATTGGTTGCCAGCTGCCAGCGGGCGGTTTTCAATCCGGCAGCCGCGAAAAACTCCTTCATGCGATGCTTGCTCTGACAGTTGTCAAGCGCTTCGCAGGGGAATCCGGTTTCAACATGGAAATCTCTGCGCAGCGCTGCATCCTGACGAAGCCAGTATTCATTGTTTGATTCGATCCAGTCAATTTTTCCATGCTTATAGGTGAACCAGGCAACTGCCCGTAGCATTTCATCGTAGTTTTCAAGACTGGAAACCTGATAGAAGTCATTGATGGAATTCTTCAGATTGGTGCTTAACGAGTTGTACGGAGTGTCCGCAATCGCCAGCACATTGACACCGTTGTTCTTCAGTCCCTGACAGAACAGCCAGTAGCTTTCCGGAAAGTGCGGAGAAATAAAGATGAAGTTCATAAAATTCCCTCCTGACGGTTATTTCATATGTATGGTTAAATTCTACTGTATTCCGCAGGGATTGTCAAAGCAGTCTTGCTTGAAATGATATGAAATGAAAGAAATAAGTTTATTTTGTAATAAAATTGAAAGAAATGATAGCGAAATGTAAAATTATGAAATTAAAGGTTGACATTGAGTTTTCACAGTAGTATGATGTATTCAACAAATCGATGATGCAGGAGAGTAGTCATACCGGAATCAAAAGCGAGACAGCATGGTGGAAGGCTGTTGTGAAACGTATGGGGAAGCGCACCTGCTAGAGCCTGTGGGAATCAAGTATCATGGGACGCGATCTTTCTGCGTTATGAAACAAGGGGTTCTGTCTCAGACAGAGCAACGGAAGTGGTACCGCGTGCAAGCGTCTTTCGAGTATATCGAACGGCGCTTTTTGTACATGAGGTGAGGATATGAAAAATATGATGAAACGACGATGAAAACGACGAGAAGGGCTGAAAACGTGTTACAATGAACGTAGAGAAAGAATAACAGAAAGAAGAGGAGAAGAACATGGAAACAAAAGACATTAAGAAGGTAATACTTGCATATTCCGGCGGGCTGGATACCTCCATTATCATCCCGTGGCTGAAGGAAAATTACAATAACTGTGAGGTCGTTGCGGTTTCTGCGGATGTAGGACAGGGAACAGAGCTGGATGGACTTGAGGAAAAAGCGATCAAGACCGGTGCCAGCAAGCTGTATATTCTGGATTTGAAGGATGAATTTGTGGAGGATTATATCTATCCCTGTTTAAAAGCCAATGCCATTTATGAGGATGTATATCTGCTGGGAACAGCCTTTGCACGTCCGCTGATTGGACAGAAGCTGGTGGAAATCGCGAAACAGGAGGGAGCTGACGCTATTTGTCACGGCTGTACCGGTAAGGGGAATGATCAGGTACGCTTCGAGCTGGCAATCAAGCGTTTGCACCGGATATGCCGATTATAGCGCATGGAGAACATGGGAGCTGAAATCCAGAGATGATGAAATTGATTATGCAGAAGCGCATAACATTCCGTTAAAGATTTCAAGAGAAACCAATTATTCCAAGGATAAAAATCTGTGGCATTTAAGCATGAGGGGCTGGATCTGGAGGATCCGATGAATGAGCCGCAGTATGATGACATACTGGAGATGGGAGTGACCCCGGAACAGGCTCCGGATACACCGACTTATATCACTCTGACCTTTGAGAAGGGAATTCCGACAGCATTAAATGGTGAAAAGCTGGGCGGTCAGGCAATGGTAACAAAGCTGAATGAGATTGGCGGTGCCAACGGCATCGGTATCATTGATATGGTAGAAAACCGGCTGGTGGGAATGAAGAGCCGTGGTGTTTATGAAACACCGGGCGGAACCATTTTATATAAGGCGCATCAGTGGCTGGAATCCATCTGTCTGGATAAGGAAACCATGCATTACAAGCAGGGGGTAGGAATTAAATTCGGTGAAATCCTCTACAACGGACAATGGTTCACTCCGCTTCGTGAAGCATTGAGTGCCTTTGTCGATAAGACAAGTGAAACCGTGAGCGGTGAGGTGAAAATCAAGCTGTATAAGGGAAATCTTACACCGGCCAGCATTTCCTCGCCATATACCTTATATTCCGAGCAGATTGCAAGCTTTGGTGAGGATGATTCCTATGATCAAAATGATTCCGCAGGCTTTATCAATCTGTATGGGCTGCCAATCAAGGTAAAGGCGATCATGGATGAAAAAAGGAAGAAATAAATATAGATAAGAAGGGGAGTCTGTTGAATGCTGCAGCATTTAGACTGCACTGCCTTCTGGCATACAAGGAAAAGAGAGGATGAGAGCATATGAATTTATGGGATGCACGATTCAAGAAGGAAGCGGATCAGCGGCTGAATGATTTCAACTCCAGTATTTCCATTGACCATCTTATGGTTACACAGGATATAAAAGGCTCCATGCGCATGCGGCCATGCTTGCAAAGCAGGGAATTATTTCAAAAGCAGACGGTGCTGCCATCGCGCAGGGGCTGGAAGCGATTCAAAGAGATATTGAGAGCGGCGCGCTTTTGATTGATCCCTCAGCCGAGGATATTCATATGTTCATGGAGCAGGAGCTTACAAAACGGATCGGGGATGCGGGAAAGCGATTGCATACAGCGCGCTCCCGTAATGATCAGGTGGCACTGGATACCCGTATGTATTGCAGTGATGAGGTACGTACGGTATGTGACAAGCTGCAGGAGCTGCTTACGGTCCTGTGTGAAAAGGCACAGGAGCATACGGAAACCATCATGCCGGGCTACACGCATCTGCAGCGTGCGCAGCCCATCACCTTTGCGCATCATCTGATGGCATATGCGGAGATGTTTTTACGCGACCTTCAGCGATTGCAGGAGGCACAGAAGCGAATTCGCACACTCCCGCTGGGAAGCGGTGCTCTGGCAGCTACCACCTATCCGATTGACCGGGAATTTGTAAAGGAGCAGCTTCACTTTGACAGCATCAGCATGAATTCTCTGGACGGTGTCAGTGATCGCGACTTCTGTATAGAAATTGCATCCGATCTTTCTATGGTTATGATGCATCTGTCCCGTTTTGCGGAAGAGGTGATTCTGTGGTGCTCCTGGGAATTAAATTTATGGAGCTGGACGATGCCTTTGCGACAGGAAGCAGCATTATGCCGCAGAAGAAGAATCCGGATGTGGCAGAGCTGATTCGTGGAAAAACCGGACGGGTCTATGGCGATTTACAGACGCTGCTGACGATGATGAAGGGACTTCCGCTTGCCTATAATAAGGATATGCAGGAGGATAAGGAGGCAGTTTTTGATGCCCTTCATACAGTGCAGCTGTGTCTGACCACCTTTACACCGATGCTCAAAAGCGCTGCAATTCGCAAGGATAATATGCGTAATGCAGCCGCCAGGGGCTTTATCAATGCGACCGACTGCGCCGATTATCTGACGAAGAAGGGCATGGCATTTCGGGACGCCTACCGGGTCTTGGGCAGACTGGTAAGCTATGCACAGGAACAGGAAAAAACACTGGAAACACTGACACTGGATGAGTATAAAAGCTTCAGTGATGAGTTTGAAGAAGACATCTATGAAGCGATTTCTCTGGAGACCTGTGTGAAACAGCGAAAGGTCATCGGCGGACCGGCTCCGGAAATCGTTGCCGCACATATTGAACATGTGAAAGCGATACAAAAGGAGATGGATGCAGATGAAATTGATTAAAGCGGGGGTCATTGGAGCCAGCGGCTATGCCGGTGCAGAACTTGTGCGGCTGCTGCTGATGCATCCATATGCCGAGCTGACGGCAATCAGCTCCCAAAGCTATACCGGAAAGCCTATCAGTGAATTATATCCGGGCTTTTACCAGCTCTGTGATATGGTGTTCAGCGATGAGGACACGGTGATTGCAGCATCGGATATCGTATTTGCATCCCTGCCGCACGGACTCAGTGAGCCGCTGGCACGCAAATGCTATGATGCTCATGTGAAATTCATTGATCTGGGGGCGGATTTCCGTCTGCGTGATGAGCAGGATTACAGGGAATGGTACAAGCTGGATTATCATGACAGTGAGCTCCATGAATTGGCTGTGTACGGCTTGCCGGAGCTGTATCGTGCGCAAATCAAAGGGGCGGATATCATTGGTAATCCGGGCTGTTATCCAACCAGCATCGCGCTGGCACTTGCACCGCTCATGAAGCTGGGCTGGTCAATGAGCAGCATATCATCATCGATGCGAAGTCAGGGACAACCGGGCAGGCAAGGGACTGAGTGATAACACACATTTCCCGCGCTGCAACGAAGCCTTTGCTCCGTATAAGGTTGCGGCACACCGCCATACACCGGAAATTGAACAGACTCTGTCCGAGCTGTGCCACAGCAAAGCCAGCATTACCTTTACACCGCACCTGTTGCCCATTAACCGCGGTATCATTTCAACGATTTATGTGGATTTGACGGATGAAGCAATTCTGGAGGAGCTTTGGACGATGTATCGGCTGTTCTATCAGGACGAACCCTTTGTCCGCGTACTGCCTCTGGGCAGCTGTGCGGATTTGAAATATATTAAGTATTCGAATTTCTGCGATGTATCCCTGCATATGGAGCTCGCAATAACCGCCTGATTCTGGTATCGGCCATCGATAATATGGTGAAGGGTGCTGCCGGACAGGCCATACAGAATATGAACATTCTGTTCGACTGTAAGGAGGACAGCGGGCTGATGTATGTGCCTGCCTCCTTCTAGGGAAAGGAAATTGATTATGGTTACTTGGATGGAAAACGGTATTTGTGCACCTGTGGGCTTTCAGGCTGCTGGAATTCACTGCGGGATACGCAGGAACCGCTCGAAAAAGGATCTGGCTCTGATTTACAGCAGTGTCATGTGTACGGCTGCCAGCACATATACATTAAACAAGGTGAAGGGAGCACCGATCGCTGTTACAAAGCGGCATCTGCAGGACGGTCATGCCCAGGCGATCATCTGCAATTCCGGCAATGCAAATACCTGCAACGCCAATGGAGAGGAAATCGCAAATCGCATGTGTGAGCTTTGCGCACAGGAACTGAATCTAAACGCAGAGGATATCATCGTTGCTTCTACCGGAGTCATTGGTGAGCCGCTGAGCATTACACCGTTTGAAGAGCACATGCAGGAGCTGGTTTCTGCACTGGATGTGAAGGGCGGAAGCGATGCATGTGAGGGAATCATGACCACAGACACCTTTAAGAAACAATTCGCAGTGACCTTTACGCTGCAGGGCAGGGTATGTCATATCGGCGGTATGGCCAAGGGGAGCGGTATGATTCACCCCAACATGGCAACGATGCTGGCATTCCTCACAACCGATGTGGCGATTTCTGCCGAGCTGCTGGATGCCGTTGTGCATGAGGTAGTCGCAGACACCTTCAATATGGTCAGTGTCGATGGAGATACCTCAACGAATGACATGCTGAGTATTCTTGCGAATGGTCTGGCAAAGAATCCGGAAATCTGTGAGCGTAATGAGGATTATGAAGCCTTTAAGCAGGCACTGATGGAAATCTGTGTGGAAATAAGTCGAAATATCGCCAAGGACGGGGAAGGAGCTACCAAGCTGCTGACCTGCAGGGTAGCCTCTGCCAAGGATACGAAAACAGCGAAAGCGATTGCAAAATCCGTTGTCACAAGCTCTTTGTTCAAGGCTGCCATGTTCGGACGTGATGCCAACTGGGGGCGTATCCTGTGTGCCATCGGATATGCAGAGGGGGATTTTGATATTCATAAGGTGGATGTCACGCTAGCCAGTAAGGCAGGCCGTATGCTGGTATGTAAGGATGGCGCAGGCTGCGGCTTTGATGAGGAAGAGGCACTTTGTATTTTAAGTGAGAGTGAAATTGATATTCTGATTGATATGAAGCAGGGGAGTGCACAGGCTACGGCGTGGGGCTGTGACCTGACGTATGATTATGTGAAAATCAATGGAGACTATCGAACATAGGATAAGGGAGATGTGAGTACATTGAAAATAGATGCCATACAGAAAGCGACCATATTGTCCAAGGCACTTCCGTATATACAGAAGTATAACGGTAAAATCGTTGTCATTAAATACGGCGGAAACGCATGAAAAATGAAACGCTGAAGCAAAATGTCATGACGGATATTGTATTGCTGTCGGAAATCGGTGTGCATGTCGTGCTGGTGCACGGCGGAGGGCCGGAAATCAATGGTATGCTGCATAAGGTTGGTAAGCAGTCACGCTTTGTCGCAGGACTGCGCTATACAGATGAGGAAACAATGGATGTTGTACAGATGGTGCTGGCTGGAAAAACGAATAAGGATCTGGTGTCCCTGATCAACCAGAAGGGGGCCAGAGCGGTCGGCATCAGCGGAATGGATGCCAATTGTATTCAGGCAAGGCAGTATACGGTGGATGAGGCGATCTCGCTATGTCGGTGAAATCGAGGAGATTCATGAGGAGCTGATTCTGGATATCATTGAAAAGGCTATATTCCGGTGGTGGCCAGTGTCGGCTGTGACGCGGCAGGACATGCCTATAACATCAATGCAGATACGGCAGCGGCCAGTATTGCGGCTAAGCTGCATGCGGAAAATATGATTCTGGTTAGCGATATACCGGGGCTTTTACGAAATCCCGAGGATGAAGGCTCGCTGATTCCAAGAGCGACGTTATCCGAAATCGAGGAATTGAAAAAGGATGGTGTCATCAGCGGCGGGATGATTCCCAAGGTGGACTGTCTGGTGACAGCTGTACAGGGCTCTGTGCAGCGGGCGGTGATTATCGATGGACGGTTCCGCATTCCATCCTGATTGAAATGTTCAGTGAAGAAGGCATCGGAACCCTGGTAGAGGAGTGAGAATATGGGTATAAAAGAGAATGATCAGCACTATATCGCCCACACGTATGCACGCTTTGATGTTGTGCTGACGCATGGCAAGGGCTGTCGGGTATATGATGAAAATGAAAAGGAATATCTGGATCTGACAGCCGGTATCGGTGTAAATGCACTTGGCTATGCGGATGATGCATGGGTACAGGCTGTTGCGAGCCAGGCGGCCACGCTTCCGCATGTGTCCAATCTGTATTATTCACAGCCGGACAGTGATGTGGCAGAGCTGCTGTGTGAGCGATGCGGCTTTACCAATATGTTTTTTGCGAATTCCGGAGCAGAGGCGAATGAAGGTGCAATCAAGGTTGCCAGAAAATATTCCAGTGATCATTATGGCTCTGGACGGCATGAAATCATCACGCTGGTGAATTCCTTTCACGGACGAACCATTACGGCGTTGAGTGCAACCGGACAGGATCATTTCCACCAGCATTTTGATCCCTTTACACCCGGATTTGTACATGCGGTTGCCAATGATATCGCGGATTTGAAAAGCAAAGTCAGCAAGCGTACCTGTGCTGTCATGCTGGAGATGATTCAGGGAGAAGGCGGTGTACTTCCACTGGAGCCGGCGTTTGTGAGCGCGGTGGCAGAGCTGTGCAGGGAGCGGGACATCCTGCTGATCGTGGATGAGGTGCAGACCGGTATCGGGCGTTGCGGTACCCTGTATGCGTATGAACAGTATGGGATTCATCCGGATATCGTTACCACAGCAAAGGGGCTGGGGAACGGTCTTCCGATTGGTGGTGTCCTGTTGTCGGAAAAGGTATCCGACACCTTTCATCCCGGCGATCATGGTACAACGTTCGGTGGCAATCCCATTGCCTGTGCCGGTGCATGTGTTGTATTAAAGCGCATGGATGAAGCGTTTCTGAGCGCTGTTCAAAAAAAGGGTGCTTATGTAGAGCAGCGACTGAGCGAAATGCCGCATGTCGTACAGGTCAATGGTCTGGGACTCATGCGTGGTGTGGTTCTGGATGGTGTTACAGCCAGGGATGTTGTGGCTGCATGCATTGAAAAGGGCGTATTGCTTTTAACGGCTAAGGACAAGCTCCGCCTGCTGCCTCCGCTTACCATCACGCTGGATGAGCTGAAGGAAGCGATGGATGTTATGGAAGCTGTACTGACGCAGATTGCGTAAGGAGGAAGACGATGAAGCATTTACTGACACTTGCAGATTTGACAAAGGAAGAGCTGTATGATCTGCTGGATTTGGCAGACAGTCTGAAAAAAGAAGTGAAAAAGGGTGTGTTTACGCCATACCTGCGAAATAAAACGCTTGGTATGATTTTTACCAAATCATCCACCAGAACCGTGTTTCCTTTGAAACGGGAATGGCACAGCTGGGTGGCACTGCACTGTATCTGAATGCCAATGATATGCAGCTGGGACGCGGAGAGCCAATCAAGGATACGCACGTGTGCTGTCCCGCTATCTGGATGGCATTATGATTCGCACGTACAAGCATTCCGATGTAGAGGAGCTTGCGGAATATGGAAGCATTCCGATTATCAATGGTCTGACAGACTATGTGCATCCCTGTCAGGTGCTGGCAGATCTACAGACGATTCGGGAACACAAGGTACTCTTACGGGTTTGAAAATGTGCTTTATCGGTGCCGGAAATAATATGGCGAATTCCCTGATCAACGGTGGAATTCTCGCGGCATGGAGGTGGCATGTGCCTGCCCGCTGGAATATCTGCCGGATGAGGAAATCACGAAGCGTGCACAGGCCAGCGGACGCTTCACACTGACCCAGAATGTGCTGGAGGCCGCGAAGGATGCGGATGTACTGGTGACGGATGTGTGGGCGAGCATGGGGGAAGAGCAGGAGGCTGCTCAACGCAGGAAGATCTTTGAGGGCATCTATCAGATCAATGATGCATGCATGGCTGTGGCAAAAGCGGATGCATGGTACTGCACTGCCTGCCTGCACATCGGGAAGAGGAAATTACAGAGAAGGTATTTGAAGCTCATGCGGATGAAATCTTCGACGAAGCGGAAAATCGTCTACATGCGCAAAAGGCGGTTCTTGTTACACTGCTGAAGGACTGATCGAAAGAAACGGATGGTGAAGCTGTCCGTTTTCTTTTCCCTTTCGATACGCTGGAACATATGGTGAAAAGCAATACATAATACTGTTCAGTAAAAACGACATTACATCTGTGCTTGATATGAGCTGAAGGAAATTTACAGTATCCCACTGACTGGATAGGGAGTCGGTTCTTTTCCTGATGATATATTTTATATGGTTTTTATGTGATTTTACAGACAGGTATGATATAATCAACACAGACAAATGAGGTGATTTTATGAAAAAAATCGTTCTGCTGCTCATGGTCAGCCTGTTATGCGCATGCAGTGCAAATACGGAGACAGATAAGTCAGAACCGAATAAAAAGGATGCCTACTGCTCAGATGAAACAGATAAAAGCAGTGCCTGCGGAATTGATGAAGTGCGGATATGAGCGGATATAAGGATTTTAGGGAAACAAAAAATCAGTTTGTAGATTCGGATATGCAGGAGGCTCTTTCCGTATTTCAGAAAAAGGAAAGTGCAATCCTGTATTTCGGATATCCAAGCTGTCCGTGGTGTGTGGAGGCACTGCCTGTGATGAATGAAGTCGCGAAGGCAGATAAGCAGCATATCTTATACATACGAACAAGAGATGACAAGAAGGAGCTTCTCTATACACCAAAGCAGAAGCTGGAGATGATTTCTTATACAAAGCAGTTTATGGAAAAGGATGATCAAGGTGAGTATCAGCTTTACGTGCCCTTTGTCGTGGTCGTAAAGGATGGAAAGGCTGTTTCCGGACACATTGGTACGGTGGATGGTCATGATGCGCATGAACGGAAAATGACAGAGAAGGAAACGCAGGAGCTGAAAAAAATCTATGAGGATATGTTTTCTGCCGTAACAAAATAGGGGGATTTTATGAGTAATCAGGTCAAACAGCTGACACTGTCAGCATTCTTTCTGGCACTGGGGCTTGTACTGCCCTTTGCCTTTCATTCCTTCGGACCGCAGGCAGGCACAGTTTTTCTGCCGATGCATATACCGGTATTGCTGTGCGGATTTGTGTGCGGCCCCGCCTATGGCGCTCTGGTTGGCATGCTGACACCGCTGCTGTCGAGTGCATTAACCGGCATGCCGCCGCTCATGCCGACCGGAATTGCCATGTGTTTGGAGCTGTCGACGTATGGCTTTTTGAGCGGATGGATGACAAAAAAGTTGCCGCTGTATCCTTCTTTAATTATCACGATGCTGGCAGGAAGGGCAGTCAGCGGACTTGCCAACCTGGTGCTGCTGAGCATGGCACACAAGGCATATACCGTGCAGATATTTTTAACTGCCACCTTTGTTACTGCGATACCCGGCATTGTGCTGCAGCTGGTGATGATACCGCTTCTTGTGAGTGTCGTGAAAAAGCTGGAGGTCAGAAAAGCAGAGGATTGATGCAGCCGAACAGGCAGTTCTGCTGTGTATGCTTTCACATATATGTAGAAGGGAAGAGTGTATGCGATTACGAAATCGCTGTGCAGTCTTCCTTTTATTGAAGTATTGCATCCTTTGCAGATTGAAAAATCCTTAGGATATTTCAGCGGTGAAATAAGCGAGGGCGGCGGCAGAGGGGGGCGTGTGCAGCTTCAATAAAAGATACAGTCTCGCAATCACTATGTATGGGGGTGTGGGGCATACCAAAAGCAGAAAAAAACCGGACAGTGTCCGGATTATGTATAATACTCGCCTATGCAACCTCGTACTCTTCGGAAACGAATGTAATCATTCCCTGTGAAAGGGAAGCGATGCGTGCCTGAGAATACACCGGATACCCCTGCGCCTCTACCTTCAGGCGCCCCTGCTGAAAGGCTTTCTCAATTACGATTCCTATGCCTTCGATAACAGCGTTTGCCTGCTTCAGTATTTCAATCCCGCCAAGACATGCCTCACCATTCGCCATGAAATCATCCAGAAACAGGACATGGTCATCAGCGGACAAATATTTCTTACTGCAGATGATATCATAATCCTTGTTTTTGGTAAAGGAATGGATCTGACAGGTATACAGATCGTCCTTCATGATCCGGGAGGTATCCTTTTTGAAATAGACAACGGGAACCTGCAGCAAGTAACCGAGCATGACTGCGGGTGCGATACCACTTGTCTCAATTGTCGCAATTTTGGTGATGTGCTTATCCTTGAAATGCTCTTTGAAATCCTTTGCCAGCTCCATCATCAGCTGTGCATCGATTTGATGGTTCAAAAAAGCATCCACCTTCAAAACATCCTCATTCAGAGCATTGCCGTATTTTTTATGTATTCTTCCAGTAATCTCATACAAACGCTTCCTCTCTCTTAAATTGTATAAAAAAACGAGACTGATTTCTCATGGGTATTATTATAATATGGAGATAGAGAAATAGCAATCCTTTTTTTGCTTGCATGGGACGGGGACTTCGACTGTAAAAAGGATACGAAAAAAGCTTATATTTCCTGATAAAGAATACTTGCGGCAGCGAAAAGGCTGTGGTATGATGTTGACCAATGAGGTGAATTATGAAAAAAATATACGCAAATATGATACTGGTGGTTGTTACCGTTGTCTGGGGAGGCGGTTTCATCGCTACCGACGGAGCGCTGGATGCGTTGTCTCCGTTTTATATCATGATGATACGTTTTGTAGGGGCTGCTGTTTTTCCACTGCTGATCTGCTGGAAAGCTGCGCAGGCTGGATCGTGCAACGATTGGACATGGAATCGTGACAGGGATATTTCTGTTTCTGGCGTTTGCCTTTCAAACCTTTGGCTTGAAGTATTCAACGCCGAGTAAGAATGCATTTCTGACCGCTACCAATGTGGTGTTTGTGCCCTATCTGCTCTGGCTGCTTTGGCATCGGCGTCCCTCCCGCAAGGAGCTGATTGCTTCATTGCTGTGCATTGTGGGTATTGCACTGCTGACGTTGAAAAAGGATGCACTCATGCTGGGCTTCGGCGATATGCTGTCCCTTATCTGCGCCTTGTTCTTCGCATTGCATATCATTGCGCTGGAACGCTACTCCGCCCATGTGGATACGGTGTGCATGACCGCTTTGCAAATGATGACAGCCGGCGTTATTTCCACGATATGTGCATTGACGCTGGAACAGCCGCCGACCTCCTTTAACTGGCATGCGGCAGGAAATGTGGCCTATCTGATTTTTGTGTCAACTCTGCTTGCCTATCTGCTGCAGACCTTTGCGCAGAAATTTACAACTGCCAACAGCGCATCCCTGATCCTGTCCATGGAGGCGCTGTTTGCTTCCATCTTCTCCTTCCTGCTGCTGGGGGAGGTAATGAGTCCTCCGATGATACTCGGAGCCTGTCTGATTTTCTCCTCCATTCTATATATTGAATATAAGCCGGGACGAAAGAAGAAAGAGAAGCAGCAGGATATCTGCTGAAAAAAAGTAAT
>ENA-OQCK01000184-OQCK01000184.1-human-gut-metagenome-genome-assembly--contig:-NODE-184-length-37339-cov-18.820004_pt1 | contig 37339 bp, 24 predicted proteins | sample MGYA00242498_ERZ504578 | MGnify/ENA primary metagenome ERZ504578 (study PRJEB26092, sample SAMD00036229) | human gut metagenome | host: Homo sapiens | study: EMG produced TPA metagenomics assembly of...
AGGAAAAATCTGTCATATTACGCTTGGTAGCCAAAGGAGCTACATTAACATTCTATGCCGGTTTGTCAAATGATATGCTTTATCAAGTGGGAGAGGTACAAAGTGTAGATGCTGTGTCGGATAATAAAGTCAACCGCTTTAATGGTACGGGAGTCGGAATATATGCGACATCCTATGCTCAAAAGAGTAATGCTGAGGCTCGATTCGATACCTTTGAATATGAATGATTAATTCATAAAAGAGACTATATAAGTAATGGCGTGTTTGGTGACTAGATAGACCTAGGGCATACTCGTTCCGGAAAACTTCATGTTGAAGGCTTCTAGAGCACGTCAATTGGTCTTAACTGTCTGTATGAACTGAGTCTTTGTCATGTCGCAAATGGCGTTTCGGTAGTGGTGGTATGCCTTATTGGTTTCAGCCAGTCCACAACAAAGCCGAATGAATATATCATTAAATCGGAGTTGCTCCATTTGAAGTGGATTCATCTTGAAACTGAATACCAAGAGAGAAAGCACTATTGACATTTCGGTCGGATGCACAGTCAGAATTATAAAAAAGACTGGAAAGAAGTCACAGGTGCTGAGAAAATAGGACGGGTACAGCTTCCGATTGAAGGACTGAGTGTTGAATAGGAAAAAGTGTCTGTTCAATAACCATATTCTTCTTTTTTAAGTCATTCTTAATCTACTTAATTAAACCGACAAGTTGCAAATTCTTGAATTTCTTCCTAGCTTTGTATTCGTTTGTTTTTAACAGGAGTACTTGCGTGAAGAATATGAAAAACATAGGAAGGATAGTATTGCCAATCATTATTTTGTTATTGACTGTGCGGATAAATGCCGTTCCGGTCAAAGCATTTGATATGATAATAAGAAATCTTCCTAATTCGGAACAGTTGCCGACCAAAGAATTGCTTTGTATCTTCCAGGATTCGGAAGGATATATGTGGTATGGTACTGAGGGGGGAGCTTGTGCCGTGATGATGGATATACAGTGAAAGTATTCCGTTCTGATTTCAAGAATCCGGGAGTCTTGGAAAACAACAGTGTGACGTGTATTACTGAAGACAGTGAAGGGAAAATATGGTTTGGAACGAAGCGTGGTGTCTATATTTTGTCAAAAACAGATTATGAGATAAGGGCGCTTGCTGATGAAACGATAAGGAGTTGGACTATAACTACAATGACAGCGACGTCTGATGGTATGATTTGGATTTCGACTAACAGGCACTTGTTTCGATACAATGCGTTAGGGGAAAGAACTGGAAAATACATTCTTACATGGAAAGGACAGGAGAATACCGTCAATTCTATTTATGAGGATAAGAAAAAGAAAGTTTGGGTAACTCAAGCAAAAGGTGGGCTTTTTTGCTATGATAAGGTAAAGGACTCTTTTATTTCATATCCTTGGCCCTATGAAGAGTATCCCACAAGCATGACGGAAGATCATAACACCCCGTATTATTGGGTTACTACTTGGGGAAAAGGTATTGTACGTTTTGATCCCAAGGCACAGGATACAGACAAAATGTTTGGATTGCAAACAGTGGATAATGCGTCTTCTAACTCCGATACCCGAAAGCTTCATCATATCATACAAGATTCTGTTAAGGGATATTTGTGGGTGACTGCGGCAGATAACTTATATGCCTATAAAATAACGGACGATGCATCTTTGGATAAGGTAGATCTCTCTCGTTTATTATCAGCTGACAGGAAAATCCTCACAAAGATTCTTTCCGATCAATCCGGAAACTTATGGGTGACAGGTTATTATCCTTCTTCTTTCATTATTTCTTTTCTTCCTAATGAAGTGCTTCCTTTGTCTATGGAAGGGGTAAAGCAAAATTTGGGGGTAATCGCGTCTCCTATGCAGTTTTCTCAAGAGAAAAATTATTATTGGATCAGGCAAAAGAAATTGGGACTATATGCTTATGATCCCCAGAGAGATCGTATATCTGTTGTTGAGAATGACAGGGAGCTCTCTTTTTTCTTTGAGAGGCCATCGGACAGAGAGGGACTCTATATGGTAAGGGATCATTCGGTAATTTTAATTCGGTATAAGGAGAACCGGCTTTTTGAATCCATCGTATGTGCCATACCCATTAAACAAGGTGAGCGTATCCGTGCTTTGCATGATGACCACCATGGAAATCTTTGGATAGGGACTACTTACCATTTATTTCGGTATAGCTTGGAGGAAGACCGATTGACTACAGTTTGTGATGATGTTAGTTTTATAAATGCTATCGTTTCGTCTAATGAAGGAGTTGTTTATTTTGCAACTGAAGTAGAGGGTTGTGGAGAATTTCCGGAGAAAGCCGGTTGCAAATAAAGGATACTGGAGAAAATTATTCGGTATTGACTGTCGCTCCGGACAACAATCTTTGGGTGGGTACTAAACAGGGTAACGTGTATAGTTATTCTCCGGATACGAATGATTTTATTTCCCGGACAAAAGATTGTGGATTGACAGGGGATGCTGTTTTGGATATAAAGTCGGATGACAATGGGAATCTTTGGATTCTTACATCACAGCGGGTGATGGTCTATCATCCCGGAACACATATCTTTAATATGATGTCTTGTGCTGATTCTTGGATAAATTTGGAAGATTTCCAATCATTGTATAAAGGCCTCGGGGAGAAATGAGCGTGGGTGGACGAGGTGGAATTGTGACTTTTCCTCACTATAACGAAAAAAAGAGGAGGATACCTGAGCCGTGGTGCGTTTGACATCCATCAAAATGAATAACCTCTCTGAAATAGGAGTGGATAATCAAGAGAAAATAAGACTGTCCCCTCACGAGAGGAATGTGGAATTGTTTTTTTCAACTTTTGATCATTTGAATACAAATAAGGTAAGATATGCTTATCGTTATAAACAAAGAAACGATAAGTGGGTGACCTTGCCGACAGGGAAAAATAGTATCGGCTTGTCTGATTTGTCAAAGGGGGAATTTGAACTGGAAGTTCGTGCTACAGATGAAAACGGACTGTGGAGTAAGAGTACATTGACGGTTATGATCCAGTGTCTGCCTGCTTGGTATGAAACAGGTTGGGCGTATTTGTTTTATGTACTTGTTGTTTTATCGGTTGTTTGGGGATTGGGCCGGATGTATATGAAATTACGGAAGCCCATTGTTGCACAGACTGTTCTGCCACTGGAACAAAATCCGGAGCAAAGGCATGAGATAGATCCATTGCCGAAAGAAGGAAAAGTAGAAGCGAATTCTATTTCAGCATCTGATGAGCAATTAATAAAAAAGGCATTGGACATGGTTGAGAAGAACCTTAGTAATCCTGAATATTCCATAGAAGATTTAAGTAGGGATATGTGCATGAGTCGTGCCACTCTTTACCGGAAGATTACATCTATTACCGGAAGTTCGCCTTCTGATTTTGTGAAGAATGTACGTCTTCGTAAAGCTGCGGAATTATTGAAAGAGGGAGGTCTTTCCATTGCTGAGATAGCTGATAAGGTTGGTTTTAATACACCTAGTTATTTCACAAAATCATTCAAGAAACTGTTTGGGGTATTGCCTACACAATATAAATAAGCTTATAACGGGCTCTGTCGTTTTATTTTGCAACATTTGTTCCATATCTTGCAACGTGTGAACGGTTTGTATCGAAGAGTGTTTTCTACTTTTACAACCTATAAAGAATATGAACCAATAATTAATTAAAAACGATTTGTTGGATATGAAATGTATTTTGTTGTTTTTATCGTTAGTCTGCTCGTTGAGTGTGAGCGCACAGTATTGTTCAGAAGTATGGTCTCCCGACAATGGGGACGGTACCTATACCAATCCTGTGATAAATGCTGATTATAGTGATCCCGATGTGGTAGCTGTAGGCGATGATTATTATCTTACAGCCAGTTCTTTTAACTGTATGCCCGGGCTACCTATTTTACACAGTAAAGACCTTGTTAATTGGGAGATAATAGGTCACGCCTTGCGTAGCCAGTTTCCTGATTCTGTGCGCACACAACATGGTATGGGTGTATATGCTCCGAGTATAAGGTATCATTCAGGCGAATTCTATATCTATTGGGGAGATCCCGATCGGGGTATTTTTATGGTGAAAACCAAAGATCCTGCAGGTGAATGGGAAAAACCGGTGATGGTGGTTGAAGGTCTCGGGTATATCGATACGACTCCGTTGTGGGATGAGGATGGTCGTTGTTATCTTGTCAATGGATGGGCTAACAGTCGTATAGGTTTTAATGGTGTGCTTACTGTACGTGAATTGTCTGCTGATGGTACACGCGCCATAGGTGAGCCATGTATTGTATTCGATGGTGATGCTACAGGCAATGTTACTACCGAAGGGCCTAAGTTTTATAAGCGTGACGGCTGGTATTGGATTCTTTGTCCTGCCGGTGGTGTAGCTGGAGGCTGGCAGTTGGCTATGCGCAGTAAATCGCCTTATGGTCCATATGAATGGAAACGTGTATTGGAACGCGGAAAAACCACGATGAATGGACCTCATCAAGGTGGATGGATACATACAAAATATGGTGAAGACTGGTTTATACATTTTCAGGATAAAGGTCCTTATGGCCGCGTGTGTCATTTACAACCTGTCGATTGGAGTAGTGGATGGCCTGTTATGGGGAATGCTGGTGAGCCTTACTGGAAATTCCGTAAGCCGAAATCAGATAGTAAGACTATAGTTAATCCTGTGGAGACTGATGAGTTTGATTCATCAAAACTTGGTATGCAGTGGCAATGGCAAAATGATTATAAAGAAAGTTACGGGCAAGCTACAAGTATGGGGTTTTTCCGCCTGTTTACGTATGCATTACCTGAGCTTGGAGATGTCAGTAATCTGTGGTATGTACCGAATATGCTATTACAGAAAACACCGGCTGATGAATTTACAGCTACCACAAAGCTGAGTTTTTGTTCGCGTAATTCAGACCAGTATGTTGGTCTTGTCTGTATGTCGCTGAATATTCGTCTGTGGGTCTGCAACGTACCGAGGACGGTTACGAGTTACAGATACGCCATAATCCGAATGCCATGCGTACTCACTTGACTGATGAGGTGTTAACTGTGGATACCTTGAAACCCACACAAAAAGGAACTCCACGTAAGGGACGTCCTGCGGAGATGCATATAAAGGATGTGTACCTACGCATGAGTATAAAAGACAGCAAGGTGAACTATGCCTACAGCATTGATGGAAAGAAATGGAAGAAGGCTGGTGGCGAGTATGCTATGGGCAAAGGACGTTGGATAGGTTCAAAAATAGGATTTTTTGCCGTTGATCCAAATAAGACCGGTCGCAAAGGATTTATTGATATCGACTGGTTCAGGATTTCCCGATAGCTACTCTGTAGTCGTATCTTGCAACATTTGTTCCACATCTTGAAACGTGGGAGCGGTTTGTATCAAGGTGGATTTTCTACATTTGCTGTTGATAAATCAATGAATAATACCATGAACAGACAGAATTTACTTATTTTATTATGTATGCTTTTGCTTTTTCCCGTATCCGGACAGAGCAATAACCGTGAGAAATATAATTTCAACCCTGGATGGTTGCTTTATATCGGAGATACGCCGGGGGCGGAAAGAACGGATTTTTCCGATGAAAACTGGAAAAAAATTACTTTGCCCCGGGCTTTTAATGAAGATGAGGCATTTAAAGTACATATATGGGGAATGACGGATACTATAGCCTGGTATAGAAAACATTTCAGGCTCCCTAAGACTGCAAAAGGGAAGAAGGTCTTTATTGAGTTTGAGGGAGTACGGCAGGCGGCGGATTTCTATTTGAACGGCAAGCATATAGGATTGCATGAAAATGGGGTGATGGCGGTAGGCTTTGATCTGACTCCGTTTCTGAATTTTGGTGGAGAGAATGTGATTGCTCTCCGAACAGACAATGACTGGAGGTATAAGGAGCGTTCGACTGGAAGTTTGTTCCAGTGGAATGATAGAAATTTCAATGCCAATTATGGAGGAGTACCTAAAAATGTATGGTTGCACATTACTGATAAATTATACCAGACCTTGCCTCTATACAGTAATTTACAGACTACAGGGACTTACATCTATGCATCCGATATTAAGGTAAAGACCCGTGAGGCGGTTGTTCATGCAGAGTCACAGGTGCGGAATGAGTATGGCAAGTCCGTTCATGTGGATTATGAGGTGAGCATTTATGATTATGATGGAAAAAGGGTCAGTACATTCCGGGGACAACCGACGACAATGCAGTCTGGAGAAACAGTTGTATTGAAAGCTTCTGCACCGTTAAAAGATCTTCATTTTTGGAGTTGGGGCTATGGCTATTTATATGATGTGAAGACTACCCTGTTGGTGAATGGCCGTCCAGTGGATGAAGTTGTTACCAGGACAGGTTTCCGCAAGACTCGTTTTGGAGAAGGAAAAGTGTGGCTCAATGACCGTGTGTTGCAGTTGAAGGGATATGCGCAACGGTCCAGTGATGAATGGCCGGGAGTAGGAATGTCTGTACCGCCTTGGATGAGTGACTACTCTAACGGATTAATGATTGAGCATAATGCCAATCTTTTTCGGTGGATGCATGTCACTCCCTGGAAACAGGATGTGGAATCTTGTGACCGTGTGGGGGTGATACAGATGTTGCCTGCAGGAGATGCGGAAAAAGATGCGACCGGCAGACGTTGGGAACAACGGAAAGAGTTGATGAGGGATGTCATTATTTATATGCGTAATAATCCAAGTATTTTATTTTATGAATCGGGAAATGAATCAATCAGCCGTGAGCACATGGTTGAGATGATTGCCATACGGGATCAGTATGATCCGTACGGAGGAAGGGCGATAGGTTCCCGGGAGATGCTGGATATTCGTGAGGCTGAATATGGTGGTGAAATGCTTTATGTGAATAAAAGTGAACATCATCCTATGATTCAGACTGAATATTGTCGTGATGAGGGGCTGCGTAAATATTGGGACGAATATAGTTATCCGTTTCATAAACAGGGAGATGGTCCTTTGCACAAAGGACAGGATGCCGGAGCATATAATCAGAATCAGGACAGGCTGGCTGTGGAATTTGTCCGACGTTGGTATGATTTGTGGCGTGAGCGTCCCGGAACAGGCCGGCGTGTCAATTCAGGAGGTGCGAAGATTGTGTTTTCCGATACGCAGACTTATGGACGTGGTGCCGAGAATTATCGCCGGAGCGGTGTGGTGGATCCGTTGAGAATCCCTAAGGATGGCTTCTTTGCACACAAGGTAATGTGGGACGGATGGGTGGATGTGGAAAACTATCATACTCATATTATTGGTCATTGGAATTATACTCCGGATGTGAGAAAACCTGTTTATGTGGTTTCATCGGGAGATGCAGTGGAACTGTTTGTAAATGGAAAATCCAAAGGTTTCGGCAGACAGGATTATCGGTTCTTGTTTACTTTTGATTCTGTGCAATGGGAGAAAGGGACGATTGAAGCCATATCTTACGATGAACAGCATAAAGAATTGAGCCGTCATTCTCTTCAAACCGTTGGAGAGCCTGAACGGTTAAAACTGACCTTGATGCATAGTCCGCAAGGCGTCTTTGCCGACGGCGCTGATATAGCTATGGTGCAGGTGGAAGTGGTGGATGGCAATGGAGAACGATGCCCGTTAGCTAATCATAAGATAAAGTTTGATTTACAAGGCCCGGCTGAATGGAGAGGAGGAATAGCACAGGCGGCAGATAATTATGTGTTGGCAAAAGAACTTCCTGTGGAATGTGGTATAACACGAGTGATGATCCGCTCGACAACGCAACCGGGAAATGTGGTGCTGAAGGTGGCTGCGGAAGGGTTGGCTTCAGAAGAAATAGCTTTCAGTACGCAGCCGGTAGAAGTTAAAAATGGCTTAAGTACCTTTTTCCCTTCCGTTGGGTTGCCCAGCCGCTTTGACCGTGGTGAAACTCCGTCCTCTCCCTCTTATAAAGAGACCAAAGTTGATGTCAGAGTGGCTGATGTTACAGCCGGAACAAATCAAAGGGATGCAGGGAAAAGTTTTGATGACAACGAATTGAGCGAGTGGAAAAATGATGCAGGTTGAACACCGCCTGGATTACATATAAATTGGAAAGGCGTGCGGAAATAGATGATATCTGTATCAAACTGACCGGATGGAGGCAGCGTTCTTATCCGCTTGAAGTATATGCCGGAGAACACTTGATTTGGAGCGGGAACACGGAGAAAAGTTTGGGATATGTCCATTTGATGATTGACCGTCCGGTACGTTCTGATGAGATAACCATCCGTTTGAAGGGGGCTACTCAGGATTCCGATGCATTCGGCCAAATCATAGAAGTTGTGGAACCCAAGGCCGGAGAGCTTGATCTTTTCAAAGCTGAAGGAGACAAGAAGGTACACAATGAACTCCGGATAGTTGAGGTGGAATTTTTAGAAACTTTGAATCAGTAATTTCAGAAATTAAGAAAATACGTCTATATTTACATCAATTATAAAATATCTTTTTATGAAAAATATATTCATAGGGTTGATAGCTGTTTGGGGGCTTTTTCTCGTTTCATGTGAAACAAGGGAGCCCATGGCTGAAGTAATAGAAAGAGGGCTGGAGGTTTCCAAACGGCAAGCTGTCTTTTTAGCGAAGGAAGTGGAAAATCAGAAAGGAAGGCTTCCACGGACTTATGAGGGTGGTGAACTGAAAACATCCGATTACCGGGCATGGATTTCCGGCTTTTTCCCGGGAGTGTTATGGTATTTGTATGAGAATACGCCTACGGATGAACTGAAAAGATATGCGGAACTATATACAGAACGGGTGGAGTCTGCCAAGGATATGACCACCACCCATGATTTAGGTTTATGTTATATTGTAGCTTCGGAAATGGATATCGGTTGGCAAAGAATCCTCATTATTTAGAGGTGATGACTGTAGGAGCGGAATCCTTGGCAACTCGTTATGATGAGCGGGTAAAAGCTATCAAATCGTGGAATTCAAATGAAAAATGGCAGTTTCCCGTCATTATTGATAATATGATGAATCTGGAATTTTTGTTTTTTCTTGCTAAGACAACGGGGGAAAAACGTTTGATGAATATGGCTGACAGTCATGCACAGACCACTCTTCGACATCATTTTAGAGATGATTATAGTTGTTATCATGTAGTTTCTTATGATACGCTTTCCGGACAACCACATTTTAAAGGTACTCATCAGGGGTACGCCGACAATTCGGCATGGGCCAGAGGACAGGCATGGGCACTGTATGGCTATACCATGATGTACAGGGAGACCGGAAAGACCGAATATTTGGAACAGGCGCGGAAAGTAGCTTCTTATATTAAGAATCATCCCAATTTGCCGGACGATAAAGTACCTTATTGGGATTTTGACGCACCGGATATTCCTGCTGCTCCCCGGGATGCATCCGCCGCTGCTGTTATGGCATCGGGACTTATTGAACTGAGTCAGCTGGATAAAAGTAAGGAAGGAGCGGATTGGCTGGAGCTGGCAGAAATGCAGATTCGTTCTTTGTCCTCTCCGGAGTACCTTGCTGAACCGGAAACCAACGGAGGTTTTATCTTGAAGCATAGTGTGGGAAATTATAATAAGAATTCGGAAGTAGATGTTCCCCTGTCTTATGCAGATTATTATTATGTCGAGGCTTTGTTACGCTTAAAAAAACTACAGAATGAGAACTAGGAATTGTTTGTTGATTGCTTTTTGTTTTATTTTTTTGTGTGGAAAACTGTATGCTCAGCCCACAGGTAGTGAGGACCGTATGTACTGGGTGCAGACTTTAACAAGGATTGCTGATCCTGTGTTGGTCAATCTCAGTCAGGGCACGTTGAAAAAGAATATGCCGTTTGAGTCACTGTCTGATGAACCTTTACGTAGAAGTGTTTCCTATCTGGAAGCGGTAGGAAGAACCGTTTGCGGTATTGCTCCTTGGCTGGAACTGGGGCCTGATGATACTCAGGAAGGAAAGTTAAGAGAAAGGTATATTCAACTGGTGGTTAAAGGACTGAAACAGGCTGTCGATCCGCAATCAGCTGATTATTTGATGTTTGATAACCGTCATTCCCAGCCCTTGGTAGATGCGGCTTTTCTTGTACAAGGTTTGTTGAGAGCTCCCAGACAACTTTGGGGAAATCTGGATGTGGATATTCAAAAAAAACTGGTGTATGAGTTGAAAAGAACGCGTGGCATAAAGCCTAATGAGAGTAATTGGTTGCTTTTCGCTTCGATGGTAGAAGCGGCCTTGTTGGAATTTACGGGGGAATATGATAGTCAGAGATTATATTATGGTGTAAACCGTTTCATTGATGAATGGTATAAAGGAGATGCCTGGTATGGAGATGGGGCAGAATTGCATCTGGATTATTATAACAGTTTGGTCATCCATCCGATGTTGACGGATGTATTGTATGTCATGAAAAAGCATGGATTGGAGCGTGCTGAGTTCTTGGAACGCCAATTGGTTCGTCAACAACGAATGGCTGCCCAGCTTGAACGGATGATCTCTCCGGAAGCCACTTATCCTGTAGTGGGCCGTTCTATCGTGTATCGTTTTGGCGCTTTTCATGCGCTTTCTCAAATTGCTTTGTTGGATAAGATTCCTCAGCCTCTTTCCAAAGGACAGATCCGTTCTGCTCTGACAGCTGTTATGCAGAGACAGATATCTATGCCCGGTACTTTTGATGAAAACGGGTGGCTGAAAATTGGCTTTTCAGGCAGTCAGATAAATATGTCCGAACCTTATATAAATACAGGCAGTCTGTATATGTGTACAGCGGTCTTTTTGCCATTGGGACTTCCGGCAAATCATCCTTTCTGGACTGAGCCTTATAGTGAATGGACTAACCTGAAGGCATGGAAAGGTGTTGATGTAGGGGCGGATAAGGCTTTGAGAAAAGGTTAGGTGTCTATGAAAAGAAAAGTAACTTAACTTATTTACCCGGGTAAGTCAACTTAAATGCCGAAGTAACTTAACTTACTTGGTCTATGAAGATAGCTTACTTTTCATTGGCTGGTTTGCCTGATTTTAAAGAGCATGGAGATTCCATATTAAAGGAAAAATCTCCATGCTTTATGTTTGTAAGTCAATAGAATAGCTATTGTGTAATATGGAATCCCCCTCTACTTTTGCATGGAATAAATTGCGGAACTTTAATTGGCAGATCATAAACAAAACACTAAAATATTATACTTTATGAATTTACGTACTATTTTTATTTCATCGTTTCTGTCATTGAGCAGCCTGGGGGTGTTGGCTCAGGAACGGATTAATTTAAGCGGTACATGGCAATTTGCATTTGCCGCTAATCAAAAGGAGGCGGACCGTTTGGAAAGGTTTTATACGTCTGATTTTGCTAAAAGCAAATTTAAGTCAACTCCTGTTCCATCCAATTGGGCCTTGTTGGGATATGAAGAACCGGTTTATCGAGGATTCAAGGATAATCAAGCCGGTGAGGGATTTTATGTGAGGGAGTTTACAATTCCTCAGGATTGGAAAGACAAACGTATCTTGTTGCATTTCGGTGGTGTATGGTCATCGGCTGAAGTTTGGCTCAACGGGAACGAACTGGGGCGTCATGATTGCGGATATACTTCTTTTGCTTTTGATGTGACGAATAAGCTGAAAGTGGATGAGCCTAACAAACTGGCTGTCAGGGTAAGGCAGATCACCCGTGAGTATAAGTTTGATGTTTGTGATGACTGGACTTGGGGAGGTATTTATAGAGATGTAACTTTGGAGCTATGCCGGCTAAACGATGGATTGATGATGTGGTGGTGCAGACAACTTTTGACCATTTGTTTCAAGATGCGAATCTGGACATACGGGTGATGATCAGTGATAAGCATAAAAATACATTGCCCGGAAATTATCCTAGTCCCGGCGAGCCTTATAAGCTATGTTTCACACTCACTGACAAAGAAGGCAAAGAGGTGGCACAAAGACAAATGGCTATACCTGCCCATGTTTCGACAGATCGGGAGATTTGTTTGAGCTTGCCGGTTGAGGCTCCGCACCAGTGGACTGCCGAAACTCCTTATTTGTATAGCCTGAAAGTGGAACTTTTAGAAAAAGAGGCAGTAACACATACACGTATGGAACGTGTTGGTTTCCGTCAGATTTCCACTGATGGAGGAGTCTTCAGAATTAATGGACAAGCAGTTAAACTTCGTGGGGTGAACAGGCATGATGAACATCCGGATGTAGGTCGTGCCACTACCCGTAAACAGTGGTTGGAGGACCTCACACTGATGAAGCTGCCAATATCAATTATCTTCGTCTCTCACATTACACACCTGCCGAAGGGTTTATTGAACTATGTGATTCAATGGGAATGTATGTGGGTAATGAAGTGACGCTAGGGGGAGCCGGGGATTTGATGTATGATCCTTCATTCTCGGGGGCGGTTCTGCAACGTTCGTATGAAACGATTGTCCGGGATATAAACAAGCCGTCTATTATTTATTGGTCAATAGGTAACGAAGATCCTTTGACCTCTCTGCACATGGTTTCTGTAAAATTGGTCAAGGCACTTGATCCCACCCGTCCGGTACTGTTGCCTTGGCGTCCTGAAGAATGGCTTCCTAAAGAAGTGGATATTCTTGCTCCTCATTATTGGAACCCGCAGGAATATGACCGGCTTGCCGGACATTCCGGACGTCCTGTTATTTCGACTGAATATACACATGCTTATGGCAATGATGCGTTTGGAGGGTTGGAAGCACGTTGGAAGGCATTAACTAAACATCCTGCCGGAGCCGGAGCAGCTGTATGGATGTGGGCGGATCAAGGGTTAAGACTCCTGTCCGAAAGAAAGAGAAGATTTGAGTGAAGATGAATACTTAAGAATTAATACAGCCGGTTGGGATGGTATTGTGGATTCCTATCGTAATTTCACTCGTGACTATTGGGAGACGAAGGCTGTCTATGCTCCGGTTTACCCTGCTGTGGACAAAATTTCATTTGTACCCGGTCAGGATTCGGTACGTATTCCTATCCAGAATGATTTTGATTTTACGAATCTTAGTTCGGTAAAGATGGCTTGGTCTGTACGGGAAGATGAGAATGTATTATATTCGGGCACTGATTCCATGTATGGTTATCCTCATACAGTGTCGGACTTTAAATTGCCGGTAGAAAAACTAGTGACTGTTCGTCCGGGAAGAACTTATTATGTGTGGTTTATATTTACAGATGAAAAAGGAACAGAGATCACTCGCAGGGCTGTTGAACTTTGCCCTCAGACAGAACAACTGATATCTGTTCCTGTTTGTCGTGAACTTTTGGTTACTGAGGCGGATCAGGTTACCATTGAGGCTGGTGATGTTCGCTATGTGTTTAGTCCGAAGAATGGACAATTGGTGTCTGCGGAACTAAAGGGAAAGCAGTTGATAAAAGACTTGTATCCGGCTATCTGGCGTAAATTAAATCAAGGTGAGACTTCCGGATTTGGTAAAGAAAATCTTCGTAAGGCTGTCGATCTTACTCATTATACGTCATCGGTAACAGCATGGAAGGTGGAGAAGACGCCAACCAATGCGGTTATCCGTACTACTGTGGATTATAGGGTGGATCAGGAGAATCGTTTTACAGTGACTTATCGTTATTCAATAGGAGTGGATGGACGCTTGAACGTTTATTATCAGATTCTTACTAAGGTAGCTGTACCTTGGTTGCCTATTGTTGGTATGTCCATGCAGTCTGTATCCGGGCTTGATCAGGTACATTGGTTGGGATTGGGCCCGTATGATGCTTATCCTAATAAGCAAGCTGCTCCTATATTGGGTGTATGGGGAGGAACTGCGGGAAGTCCGGATGTGACGGGAATAAAAGCGATGCGCTGGATGGAACGTTCCGGATCTGAAGGAACCATACATGTTTCGAATTCTGGTTATATGGAGAATGACGCAATGTGCCCGGAAAGAACTTATATTTTATCAGGAGTATTCGGTCGTCCGGAGAAAGGACGCCGTGCTGAAGAATCGGTTCCTCAACTTCGTACAGATACAGGAAAGCCGTTTGTAGGCGAGTTCAGTATTATGTTGAAGGCAGTTCGCTAGATTGTTTTCTTGAATGGGTGGAAGATTTTCCATGAATGAAGCCAAAAGTCCATAAATTATCACTGTATATAGGTAATGCAGTATTGTAGGAAAAGAAGTGACTTTATACGTTTGTACATGGCAAAGATATCTGAAGCGGTAAAATAAAAGCATGCTAAATGATATTGATTACAAAACTTTAATTCGTTAATAATGAAAAACAACAGGAAACAAAGAGGCGCTTATAATGAAGTGTCTTTTAGAATGGTATTTTTATTAGTCTTTTTAATGACTACTGTTACCGGATTTGCACAAAATAAGACGGTATCGGGTATTGTAGTGGACAAGGCAGGTGAGGCTGTAATTGGTGCCAGTGTATTGGTTAAAGGGACCTCAAATGGTACTATTACTGATTTTGATGGAAGTTTACTCTCTCTAATGTTCCCGAAAAAGATTATTACTATAACCTATATTGGATATGAGGGACAAGATATTTCGATAGCTGGAAAAAATACATTGAAAGTAATTCTGGCTGAAGATACTGAAACATTGGACGAAGTAGTGGTTGTGGGGTATGGTACACAGAAAAAAACTGATTTGACAGGTTCTGTCATGTCAGTGAAATCGGAGGATATTACTTCTGTAACAGCGAATAATCCCGTTCAAGCCTTACAGGGAAGGGTGACTGGCGTTTCGGTTGTAACGGATAGCCGTCCCGGCAAGTCACCTACCTTGCGGATTCGTGGTAATGGTTCTATCAGTGCAGGAAATGATCCCTTGTATGTAGTTGACGGATTTCCTTTGATGAATGGTTCATTAAATGAAATTAATGCTAATGATATTGCTTCAATGGAGGTGCTGAAAGATGCTTCTGCTACTGCTATTTATGGTTCCCGTGGTTCAAATGGTGTTATTATGATTACAACCAAAACAGGTGCCAAAGATTCTAAATCACTTACACTTAATGCTAATTATGGTTTTCAGATGCCGGGCAGATTGGTGGAAACAATGAATCATGAACAGTTTGTGGACTTTATTAATTCTGCTTATATGAATTCTAAAGGGATTACGATATATAATGATGAGAATCCTGCTCCTAATATACATACAGATTGGCAGAGGGAAACCATCAAGAGTAGTAGTCCTGTGCAAGACTATAGTATTTCTTTAAATGGTACTTCGGGTGATACACAGTATATGATGTCGGGTGGAGTTTATCTTCAAGATGGTTTGTTGTCTAATTATGATTATAATAAATATACTTTTCGTACTAATTTGCAGCATAAGTTTAATAACTTTATAAAGTTGGGAACACATATGCAGTATACTTATTCTGAAGGAGGGCTTGCAACAACTACTAATTATGATGGGGCATTGACCGAATTATGGCGTTATGGTTGGCTACATTGCCTGTCTATCGGGAGGATGGAAGCTATGCAATACCTAATGATAATCCAGCCATATCCAGTTATTTTGATAGTGGTATTAAATGGAATGCAGTTAATTATTACAATGAGGTGAAAAGAGAATCTAGTGTAAGTCGTTTGTTTGGTGATATTTATGCTGAATTTCAGTTGGCTAAAGGGTTGACATTCAAAACAAATTTTGGACTTGATATAGCTAATACCAGAGATTATAATTATATAACTTCGGATTATACTTTATCCACAGGAACTGGCCAGGGTGGAAACGGATATTCTAAGAAGATAAGTAGAATAACTGAAAATATCCTTACCTATACCAATACATGGGGGAAGCACCGTCTTACAGCAACAGGGGTGTATTCATGGCAAAATTATATTTATGAGGATCTTTCTATCGATGGAAAGGGATTTGCTAACGATGAAACCGGGGCATGGGATATATCTCAAGCGAGTAGAGAAACAGTAGATTATGGTAGTGATAAATATCAAAATTCATTAGTTTCATGGACTGGTCGTGTATCTTATGCTTATAATGACAGATATCTCTTGACGGCAACTGCTAGATATGATGGCTCTTCCCGTTTTGGAGCAAATAACAAGTGGGGATTTTTCCCATCTGTTGGTTTGGCTTGGCGTGCAAGTCAAGAGGCATTTTTAATTGATAATAAATATATTACTAACTTAAAATTACGTGCCAGTTTCGGTGTAACAGGTAATCAGGAGATAGGTAATTATAAGTCATTGGCGCAATTGAATGCAGATAATTACATTTATAATGATGGAGAACTTCAAGGATATTATGAAAGTATAGGTAATCCAGACTTGAAGTGGGAGCGTGCCAATCAATTTGATATTGGTATTGATTTATCCTTATGGAATCGTTTGCACATTACTGCCGATTATTACTATCGTAAGACTTCCGATTTGCTTTATCAAGTTCCCATTCCTTCCACTTCAGGATTTTCTTCTATGCTGAGTAATGTTGGTTCCGTATTGAATAAAGGATATGAACTTTCAATTACAGGGAATATTGTTAATACAAATGATTTTAAGATAGATGCTACTATCAATCTTAGTCGTAATATTAATAAAGTGAAGGAACTTTATAATAATGTGGAATCTATTACACTTAGTTCCGGATTAGGGCTTAGCCGCTATTTAAAAGTTGGAGAATCTCTTAATTCCCGTTATGCTCTTCTTTCTGATGGCATTATCCGTACAGAGGAACAATTGAAAAAATATCGGAAAATTGAAGGTACGGCCAAATTGGGAGATGAAATGTATAAGGACTTGGATGGTGATAATCAGATAACTGCGAAAGACCAAGTAAACATAGGCACTACAGATCCTAAACTTATTTATGGTATAGGTTTGAATGTACAATACAAGAAGTTTAGTTTGAATATATTAGGAAATGGTGCCCATGATTTTGTCGGTGGTACGTCTTATTTGCAAATAGCAGAGAACCAGATAAATTCTAGCGTGATTTGTATGCCTTCGTTATATGCTTATGAGCGAATGTGGAGTGAATCTAATCCGTCAGGAACCTATCCTGCACCGGGAGCTTCCAATGTTCATGAAAGTGATCGTATAAATCCGGATGGAACTATTTCGTGGTAAAAAGTATAGCCTTAAGTTATGATTTTGGTAAGAATCCTATTAAAGGGATTAAAGGTATCAAAAGTTTGAGTGCAACAGTGAATTTTCAGAACTTCATCACTTTCTCTAATCAGCGCGGCTATAATCCGGAAAATGGTGATATTAAATATCCATGGGTGAAAATTGTGAATATTGGAGTTAATGCGAAATTTTAATTAATAAATAATAAATGAATATGAAATCAATATATTTACGCAAAAAAATGTTGGTTGCGTGTAGGCGGCCTGTTGTTGCAACTCTGCTTGTGATTGTTGCTCTGTTTTCTAGCTGTACGGGTTTGACTGAGTCACCTTATACTTTTGTTGATCCAGGTAATTATTATAAGTCGGAAGAAGAATTGGAAAGTGCCTTGAACTCAGTTTATGCTGATTTTCGTAATTTTGCTAGTAATTATAAAACTTTGATGATTTTGGAACTTGTGACGGAACATGCCATGCCGGCTCATGCTTCTAAGGATGGAGTTATATCATTCAATTGTTGGCAAGGGGTAAATCAAGCTACTACCTACAACATTCAGATATGGGATAGTGGATATGAGATGATTAACCGATGTAATGTGGTTCTTGGGCGTGGTGATGGAGTGAACATGTCCGATGAAAAAAGAAATCAAATCTATGGACAGGCTCGTTTCTTTCGTGCATATACTATGTTTGTTTTGCTTCGTCTTTATGGGGGACTTGCTATACCAGAATCTTATACTGTCGGATTGGATGGTCTTGAAATTCCTCGGAAGACAGTAGATGAGACTTATGATTTTATTATTCAAGACCTGGAATATTGCATTGCAAATTTACCGACGCGTTCACAGTGGGGAAGCGGTTCTTATTATAAGGCAAGTAAAGGGGCTGCCCAGGCGTTGTTGGGTGATGTCTATTTGACTAGAGGTTGCATGGATAATAATAATACGGTTTATTTTCAAGAAGCTAAAAAACAATTGGGGGATGTGATTAATTCTGGTGAATATGAACTATTACCTGATTATAAATCTTTGTGGTATTGGTTTGTGGAGGAGGCTTCTAAAAATACGAAAGAGTCTTTGTTGGAGGTCCAATTCGGACCTACTCAAGTGAGTTCGTTGCATTGTAATTTTGGAATAAATGTTACAGATGAAAGTTTAGGAGGTAAAATGTATCATCGTTCGGCAATTTCACATAAGGATTATCTTTCTTATCAAGACGATGATGTGCGTAAGCAATGTTTTCTAACAGAATATACCATAACTGGTACAGATACCCGTCGTTATTTTGAACCTGAATATAAAGGCTTTTCAGGTAAAGGCGAAGGTAAATGGCCATCATCTGCTCCAGGAAATATGAAATTTTATGATCGGACTAAGTCTTGCTATGAAACAGGAGGTTCGAAAGCAAATTTAATTGCAATCCGTTATTCAGATATACTATTGAATTATGCTGAAGTGGAAAATTATCTGAATGGTCCTACGTCTGATGCGTATGAGAAGTTAAATAAAGTACATCAGCGTTCCTTATCGATTCCTGTAACACCGGGACTCTCAAAAGAGGAGTTTGATGATGCAATCTATCAGGAACGTACATGGGAGTTGGTTGGTGAAGGTTATTTATATTTTGACGAATTACGTACAGATCGTTTGGGAAAAAACGTTTATGAATATAAAACCTATATGTATGAGAATGGGTATTTTAATTGCCAAAAATTACAGTTCGTGCCCCAAAAAACATTTTTATGGAAGATTCCTCAAACGTCTTTGGATTCTAATCCTGCATTAGAGCAAAATCCGGATAACATATCGGATCCAAGATATCCGCTTAAATAGATTTTTAAGGTATTAAGTTAAACTAAGGTGAGCAATGTATGTGATAACGATTGTCTGTGATAGATAGTCGTTGTCTTTTTAAAGAGTAATATTGTTGTGGTGAACTATAATATTTAATTTTTTTCTATTCTAATGGTTTCTTAGAGCATTGTTGTGAATTAAATTGTGAAATAAATAAAAATAGAAACAATGAATAAAAGACAAACTATAAAAGTGTTAAGGAGGATTGTAATGGGTAGTATCCTTACACTAGGATATTCTGCATGTTCTCCATTTCGTCCGGATGTAGCAGACTCGGCAACCATCAAAGAAGCGTGGGATGAATTTTCCAATCCGGCAGATTCTGCACGTACTAAGGTTTGGTGGTTTCATGGTGAGACAGAAACGACTCGTGAAGGAATTACTGCAGATTTGGAGGCATATAAGCGTGCCGGTGTAGGAGGAGTGGTTTATTACGATCAGGTGCATGGAAAAGGAGAGCATGCACTACCCGCTTTTTCTGTTGAATGGTGGGAAATGTTGAAGTTTGCAGCATCTGAGGCAAAGCGTGTCGGACTTTCTTTTGAAATAAATCTTTCGAATGGATATGTGGCGGGAGGACCTTGGATTACAAAAGCTTTAAGTATGCAACGTCTGACAGCAAGTGATACTATTATTAGAGGAAAACAACAGTTTGCTGCGGTATTACCAGCACCGGGTGATGATGAGTTTTGGGATATTGCAGTATTGGCGTTTCCTGTTCCTCAAAATCAATGGATGACAAATAATAGTCAGCGTCCAAAGGTAACATGTAATTTGCCGGGAGTTTCCGCTGAAGATTTCTTTTGTAAAAAAAGCAGATTGACGACTATACCTCCCAGCAACCTGGCAAGTCTGTTTATATAAATCTGGATTTTGAAACTTCTTTCACAGCTCGTTCTATTACTTATCGGGTAAGCAAGCGGAGTAAGGCATCTACGGTGCCATGAATGTTCCGGGAGCTCCTGCTGATGAATTTTATGGATCGAGTTATGTAAAACAGCCACCTTTGGGGCAGTTGGAGGTTTCGGATGACGGCATAAATTATAGTAAGGTGTGCGATTTAAAACCCATTTATCAAGCTGCTGCTTCTCGATGGGATCAGAAAACAGTTTCTTTTCCGGCAGTGACCGGACGGTACTTTCGTTTGAATTTACATGATTGGTGTCTTGCCGGAGATCAACGTCCTGAAATGGCTTTGGGCAATGTCACATTATCGTCTCGTGCCCGTATAGACCAGTGGGAAGAGCGTGCGGGCTTTTATTCCGAATATATTTTGAAAAACCTGACTCCGGCTTATACGGATGAGGAGATTATTGATCTGAAAACTATTGTTGACTTAACTTCAAAGATGGGAACGGACGGAAGATTGGAATGGGATGTTCCTGAAGGTGATTGGGTGATTATGCGCTTTGCACATGAGTCAACAGGTGGGCCGTCTAAGCATGGCCGTGCGAACTTGAAAGGTTTGGAGTGTGATAAGATGTCTGTAGAAGCAGTGACTACACAATGGAATAATTATGCTGCGAGGATGATTGATACGCTTTCCGCTATCAATGTGAAGCCTGATGGAGTAATTATGGATAGTCATGAAGCGGGGGCTCAGAATTGGACTCCGGGATTTGAACAAGAATTCCTGCGTCGTAAGGGGTATGATCTTTTTTCATATCTACCTGCCATGATGGGATATATTGTGGGCTCGGTTACTGAGACTGATGCTTTCCTTTATGACTTGCGTCGTACTGTTGCTGATGTTATTTCTGATAATTATTTTGGAACTCTCCAGACCTTATGTAATAAGGCTGGTGTGGATTTTACAGCACAGGCAACTGGTAACGGGCTAAGTCTTGTGGCTGATAATCTGCAAGCGAAAGGACGTGTTCAGAAACCGCAAGGAGAATTTTGGGCAAAGCATATACATGGCAGTTATGATATAAAGGAAGCTTCTTCGGCAGCGCATATTTATGGAAAACGTATTGCTTCGGCTGAGGCATATACTGATGCTAAGTTCAGCCAATCTTTGGCAGAATTAAAGAATCTTGCTGATTTTGCTTATGCGGCTCAGGTTAATGAATTTGTTGTGTGTGCTTCTGCTTATCAGCCTTGGTTGGATAAATATCCCGGCAGTACAGGAGGAGGACGTCACTATTGTCTGAATCGGAATAATACTTATTGGGAGTATAGCCGTCCTTTTTGGGATTATCAGGCGCGTTGTGCCGGATTGATGCGGAAAGGAATGCCTGTGGTGGATCTTTGTATTTATGTAGGACAAAATCCACCGGTGAAACTGCTGACTTATCGCCTTCCCGAAATACCGGAAGGTTATGATTGGGATGTGTGCACATCAGAAGCTTTGACAACTCGTATGTCTACTCATGGAAGCAAGATTGCATTACCTGATGGCATGTGCTATAAAATGTTGGTTGTGCAGCGTAATAATGATATGCCTTTACACGTATTGCGTCATATTGCCCAGTTGATTGAACAAGGAGGAGTGGTTTATGCTCCCCGTCCCGATAGCTCTGCTTCTCTTAAAGATAAGGTGGATTCTGTTGAGTATAAAAAGATTGTTGATCAATTGTGGGGGAAGGAAGACGTTGTTTCGGGTAAACGGTCTGTAGGAAAAGGAACGCTGTATTGGGGGATGTCATTGGCGGAGGCTTTGCGTCAAGCAGGTATTCGTCCGGATATGGGTATTGTAAGCGGGAATACTCCGACAGATAAGGTCTATTTTGCTCATAGGCGTTTGGCGGATGCTGATGTTTATTTTGTTGATAATCATAGTCAGCGATCATTTAAAGATGAGGTGGTTCTGCGTACCTCTTTATCGAATGCTTCTTATTGGGATCCTGTAACTGGTAAACGATATAGGTTACAGGCTCGTTTGGTAGCGGAAGGATTACATGTTAACATTACATTGCTTCCCGGTGAATCGGGTTTCATTGTGGTTTCTGATGACAGTCAAGAAGAACTAATGTTGAAACCAACCCGTGAGAACGAGCGGTTGGAAGCTATAAAGGGAGATTGGCAGGTTTATTTTGATCCACGATGGGGAGGACCTGGAGAAGTGGTCTTCCCAGTGTTAACGGATTGGACGAAACATGCGATTCAGGTATTCGCTATTATTCGGGTACAGCCGTTTATCGTAAAAAAATCAATTTAGGAAAGGCTGCGGCAAATGAAGAAATAATTCTTCGTTTTGACAGCTTGAATTCTATAGGACGGGTTTGGTTGAATGGACAAGAAGTTTCAACTGTTTGGTGTACTCCGTGGGAGGCAAATCTGACTCCTTTCGTGAAAAATGGTGAGAATAAGTTGGAAATAGAAGTCGTAAACTCGTTGATGAACAGAATGATTGGTGACGCTTCGTTGCCTGAATCCAAACGACTGACTTATTCCTATCCCGAAATAGCCAAATCGACAGACGGATTGGTTCCTTCTGGAATTACAGGTGAAGTGTGGTTGGTACGTCGCTTTTTACAATGTATTAATTAAATAATTAAGTTTATGTCATTAACAAGTATTATTTGTGGCATAGCGTTGCTGACAATAGGTGAAGTTGGGCCTCAGAATATGCCCGATACTATAGAACCTGTTGAATCACCGTTTGTTATGCCTTTGTTTGAAAGGCCTGTTTTTCCCGAATCTACCATATTGGTAAGGATGGAACAGGAAGGTATGTCCACTAAACCGATTCAGGAGCTATTGATAGTATGAGTTGCCGAGGTGGTGGAACGGTGGTAGTTCCTCCCGGTGTATGGCGGACAGGACGCCTTATCTTGAAGAGTAATGTAAATTTGCATCTTTCGGAAGGAGCGGAATTACGTTTCAGTGGTAATATAATAGATTATCTTCCGGCTGTTTTTACACGGGATGAGGGGGTGGAGCTTTACTCTCTTGGAGCTTGTTTGTATGCTGATGGACAGGAGAATATTGCATTGACTGGAAAGGGAAAAGTAGTTGGACCACCTACCAGTTGCGAGATATACAAGTGTAATGAAAGTATGTCTAGTGACAAGGTGATAAGAAAACCGCTTGCCGACCGTATTTATGATGGAAAGAATGGTGAAGGAGTCTTTTTGCCTAAGACATTTGCCCCTATCAATTGTAAGAATGTCTTTGTAGAAGGTGTTACATTTGAACGGGGACTGTATTGGAATATTGTACCACAATATTGTGAACATATTTTGATTCGGGGGATTACAGTGAACAGTTTCGGACATGGACGTACGGATGGTATTGATATTGATTCAAGTAATGATGTACTGATAGAATACTGTTCGCTCGATTGTCAGGACGATTGTTACACCATGAAGTCCGGGCGGGGTAAGGATGGATTGAAAGTGAATCGTCCCACTAGTAATGTCGTTATACGTAAAAGTATAGCACTGAGGGGAGCAGGCGGTATTGTGTGTGGTACTGAGATTGCCGGTGGAGTGAGAAATGTATATATGTACGATTGTGTTTTTGAGGGAACAGACCAGGCTTTCCGTTTTAAAACTCGTCGTCCACGAGGAGGTTTTGTGGAGAATATATATGTGGAACGGGTGCGGGCTAATGTGAAAAGACAGGCTTTGTATTGCGATATGCTTGGTTCTGCGCTGGGTAGGTGAGTTGGCACAGCGTTATCCGGCCCGTGAGATAACTCCACTTACACCGTGGTTTGCTAATATTTCCATTCACGATGTGGAGATCACCGGATGTAGCACATTGGTGGATGTGTCTGCATTACCGGAGAAGCCGGTGAAGAACTTTTTTTTCGGCAATGTCAAAGCACATTGTGATCGGATTGGCAAAATATGCGATGCCACAAAATTCTCAATGAAAGATGTAAGAATAGAGAGTTGTGATACAGTAATGCGTATTGATAATTGTGATTACGCCTCTTTCTTTGGGTTCAGCAATGTAACTACAGGTAGTTCGGTGAAGATAGAAAAAACGGGAGGAGAATGTCGCTATTTAAATGTGCAGACATATCCTCTTGTCCCAGTAAATTATCAGTCCATTCGTCCTGGTGAAGTGTGGCTTGATACTGAAGGAAAACCTATTCAGGCCCATGGGTTTCAAGTGACTTTTCGTGAAGGCAAATATTATTGGTATGGTGAGGATAAAACTCATACTCTGTTTGGTACCAATCGGATGTTTGGCGGAGTACGTTGTTACTCATCTACTGATTTTTACAATTGGAAAGATGAGGGGAGGATAATTGAACCTGCTACTGATCCACATTCACCTTTGCATCATTGTCAGAAATTGGAACGCCCACATATTCTTTATTGTGCCAAAACAGGCAGGTATGTATGCTGGCTGAAATCACAAAGTAATGATGGGCATTTTGTTATTCTAGAAGCTGAACATTTTATGGGACCCTATCATTTTGTCCGCAATCTGAAACCTAATGGCTTTGCTGTGGGGGATTTTGACATGTATGCTGATCCCGATACAGGAAAAGGTTATGTTTGGTTTGAGCGTCCTCATTGGGAGCAGATATGTGCTGAACTTTCTGATGATTATACAAATGTAAATGGCCGGTATTCAGAACATTTTGTTGGAAAGGTTCCACCGTTTACACGTGAGGCGGCAGCACATTTTGTAATGGATGGTAAACATTATATTTATACATCAGGGACAACTAGTTATACTCCCAACCCTTCGGAAGTAGCGGTATTCGATGATTATCATGGTGAATATACGGTGTTAGGGAATCCACACATAGGTGATGAGTATGCACATTCTTTTTGCTCGCAGATTACAAGTGTGATAAAGATTCCGGGAAAGGATCTTTATGTGGCTATGGCCGATCGTTGGCTACCGCATACTAATAAAACGGATATACCCAAGAAAGACTGGCAGTCTTTCTTGACCCGGTACAAGGATCACCGTCCTTATCCAAAGGATTTTGCAACTCCTAAAGTGGCCGACAGATTTTATACGCTTGTTAATCCTAATCAAGATGTATATAAGGCTACTTATGTATTTCTGCCAATTGTGGTGAAGGATGGCATACCGATGATAGAGTGGAAAGATGAATGGAAACTGGAAAACTATGAATAGATGATTTTTCTTTTGTTGATAGGGCACATCCGTTTATTTTTACTATCTTTGCTAATATGGCGTATGTCGGGAAAATGATGTACGTCATATATTTAAATGCCTGGTATGAATCTGATTGAAATTGTATGAAAACATATATTTGTCTGTTATGGGTTGTTTTTGGGTGTATAGGTTGGGAAATGCATGCATCGGTAGATGTACATCCTACTTTTATCACGACTAGTGACGGATTGGCGAATAATTCGGTACGTTATCTGTTTCAAGACAGCAAAGGGTTTATTTGGATGGGTACATTAGATGGGCTGAGCCGCTATGATGGCCATTCATTTGTGACATTCCGTCCGGAATCAGGCGATAAAATTTCTTTGGCAAATCATCATGTAAAGAAGATACAAGAAGATCGAAATGGTTTCTTATGGTTTATCACTGCTCCGGAATTAATGAGTTGTTACGATTTGAAACATGATTGTTTTGTTGATTTTACGGGGTGTGGGGAATATAGACGGCCTTACAATAAAATATTGGAAACTGCTGTCGGGGATATTTGGCTGTGGCATCATCAGAGTGGATGTCGTAAAATAGTCTGTAAGGATGGAATTCACTCTTCTGTATCTTTTACAAAGGAAAATGGGAAATTATCAACTAATGCAGTGAATTCCGTTTATGAGGATGAACAGGGAGTGATTTGGATTTGTACTCAGCTTGGGCTGTTTCAGGTGACAGAAGAGGGATATACCCAGGTAGTTCAAGATAGTTTGTCTTTTGTAGGGGCGATGTCTTTTCGTCACAAGATTTTTTTTGTAACCTCTGATGGAGGTATTTATGAAAAGTCTTCAGGTAAGAATTTGTTTTTGACAGCCCGGTTGCCGTGGAAACTTTCTGCTTTTAATACCTATGAGTCCTGTCGTTTACAGAACGATTGGGTGTTTTTTACTCCTGAGGGTGGAGAGGTGTTTAGTATGTCTGAGAAAAGATTGATTCATGATTCATCGCTTGATATTCGTTTAGGAAAATGTGAAAAGGATAATTTGAATAATCTGTGGATTTCCAATGGCACTGGTCTTGTACATTATATTGATGTCCGGACACGTGCGTCCGGATTTTTAGATTAATGTCTGATGAAAAAGTTAAGTTGATAGGGGATGAACGTTATCATATCATACAAGATGTTCCACGTGGACTGATATGGATTTCTACCTATGGTAATGGTTTGTTTGTTTATGATTCTCAAAAAGAGGAGATGACCCATTACTCGTATCATGTGGATGAGTTTAATCGGGTGAATTCTGATTTTCTTTTATATGCTATGGGCGACAGAACCGGTAATATCTGGTTGGGATCAGAATATTCCGGCATAGCTTTATTGTCAGTATTAAATGATGGGGCAACTTATATTTATCCTGAAAATGAGAAATTGGTGGATCGTTCCAATACCATACGTATGGTTACGTGTATGGAGAATGGGGATGTGCGGGTAGGAAATCGTCGGGGGGGATTGTTTGCTTATGACTGTCACTTGAATTTATTGCAAAGAAATTATTATCATCTTAGTGTCTTTGCTCTCAAAGAGGATGACAAAGGGCAAGTATGGATGGGAACCCGTGGGAATGGATTATGTATAGGCGATAGATGGTATGTGCATCGGGCTGATGATGTGAATTCACTTGCACATAATCATATTTATGATATCTATAGGGACTACCGGGATAGAATGTGGATTGGAACTTTCGGGGGAGGACTCGATTTGGCTGTTTATCAGAAAAACGATTTTGTGTTTCGTCATTTTTTGAAGGGGAGTTTTGGAGAGCAAGAGGTTCGTACTATTACTGCTGATAGGAATCATTGGATGTGGGTAGGAACCAATAATGGTATTTATGTATTCCATCCGGATTCTTTGTTGAATGATTCGCGGCAGTATTACGTTTATAATTTGGATAATGGGAAAATACGTAGCAATGAAATTCGTAATATTTTTTGTGACAGCAAAGGTCGTATGTGGATTGGAACCACCGGTAAAGGCTTTTCTGTCTGCCAGTCAAGACAAACTTATGATCAGTTGGAATTCCGGCATTATGATGAGGATGACGGGTTGGTAAATAATGTAGTCCAGTCTATAGTGGAGGATAGAGATGGAAAAATCTGGCTGGGTACCGAATATGGAATGTCCCGGTTTGATCCGGATACGGAGGTTTTTGATAGTTTCTTTTTTTCAGCGATAATGCCCGGCAATGTCTATTTGGAGAGTAGTGCCTGTGTTATGAAAAACGGACATTTGCTGTTTGGAACGAATCATGGTTTGGTTGTGGTCGATCCTGAAAAAGTCATGCCACAGCATGTCGTTTCTCCGGTGGTTCTCACTGATTTAAAAATAAATGGAATTTCTGTTCGTCCCGGGGATATTGATTCTCCTTTGACAGAGGCATTAAGTTATACAAATAGAATAGAATTGAAATATTATCAGAATTCATTCAGTATAGATTTCTCTACTTTTGACTATTCTATGGCAAATGATGCCAAGTATATTTATAAGTTAATTCCATACGATAAAGATTGGGGAGTCCCTTCCTCCTTGAATTTTGCAGCTTATAAAAATTTGTTGCCGGGTACTTATCAGTTACATGTAAAAGCATCCAGTGCTTCCGGTGTATGGGGGGAAGATGAAACCGTATTACAGATTGTTATTACTCCGCCTTTTTGGAAAACAGGTTGGGCCTTTGCCATTTATATAATGCTGATTTGTATGGCAATGTATATGACATTCAGACTAATCCATAAGTTTGCTATCTTGCGGAATCGTATTCAATTAGAAAAACAGTTGACAGAATATAAGTTGGTCTTTTTTACCAATATCTCTCATGAGTTTCGTACCCCGTTGACGTTGATCCAAGGAGCCTTGGAAAAAATAGAGGCTATGGGTAGGGGTTCTAAAGAATTGGCTTATCCTATAAAAGTGATGGATAGAAGCACGCAGCGGATGCTCAGATTAATCAATCAATTGCTGGAATTCAGAAAAATGCAGAATAATAAACTGGTTCTTTCATTAGAAGAAACAGATGTTATCGTTTTTCTTTACGATATATTTCTGAGTTTTAGGGAAACGGCGGAATCTAAAGAAATGGAATTTAAATTTATTCCTTCTGTCAGTTCTTATCCTATGTTTGTTGATAAAGGTAAACTGGATAAGATAGTCTATAATCTTCTGTCCAATGCATTTAAGTACACACCGGAGGGCGGGAAAATAGTTTGTTCGGTAGATGTGGAAGAAGAAACAAAAAAATTGATCATTTCCGTGTCAGACACCGGTATTGGTATTCCTTTGGAGAAACGCGGGCAACTTTTTTCTCGATTTATGCAAAGTAGTTTCTCTGGTGATAGTATGGGAATCGGGTTGCATTTGACTCACGAACTTGTAAATGTGCATAAAGGAAGCATTGAATATGCGGAGAATGAAGGACAGGGTTCTGTTTTTACAGTCACTTTGCCATTGGATAGTTCTGTATATGAGTCAAAAGATTTTTTGATCTCTACAGCCTTAATGGAAGAAACGGATCATACAGACGAAGGCATTCCGTGCCGTCTCGTAAAAGAAGAACAGATGGCGGCTCCTTTAAACAAGAAAAAGATATTGATCATTGAAGATGATACTGATATTCGTGAATTTTTGAAGAAAGAAATATCTGTTTATTTTGAGGTGGTAGCCGAGGCTGATGGTGTGGCGGGTTTTGAACGTGCACGGACTTATGATGCTGATCTGATAATATGTGATGTCCTAATGCCGGGAATGAATGGGTATGAAGTAACCCGTAAGTTAAAAAATGAATTTAGTACCAGTCATATTCCGATCATTCTGCTGACAGCAATGGGAACTACCGAAAATAAATTGGAAGGAGTAGAAAGTGGGGCGGATGCGTATGTAACCAAACCGTTCAGCTTAAAATTGCTTTTGGCACGGATGGTTCAATTGATTGACCAGCGTGAAAAGTTACGTGAGAAATATGTGAATGATCCCAGTATAGAGCGACCGGCTATTTATACTTCTGATAAAGATAAACAGTTCCTTGATAAATTGCAAGCTATTATAGAGCAGGAGTTGGGAAATTCGGAATTTACGATGGAAGACTTTGCTGCCCGGATGAAATTGGGGCGTACTGTATTCTCTAAAAAAGTTCGTGGTTTGACAGGGCATACTCCTAATGAATATTTCCGTATTATTCGTCTGAAGAAAGCGGCGGAATTATTGTTGGAAGGTAATTATAATGTGAGCGAAGTTTCTTATAAAGTAGGTATCAGTGATCCGCTTTATTTTAGCCGTTGTTTCAAGACACACTATGGCGTGTCTCCTTCTGTTTATCTGCGTGGAAAAGAGAAAGAAATATAGAGTGGGCAACCTTTATTGTATAATCGGGCGGTAAATATCAGTTCGTTTCTTAAAAAGCTTAAAGTGTATAAATTTCCATGTTAATGAACAAAAATACATTTTGGGGCTTTATAAATAACGATATATTTGTAAAATACTGCTTGAATATTTCAGATTGAAAGAAATAAGATACTCATTTTAAATTTAAGACCATGAAAGAACTAAAGATGTACATCGATGGACGATTCATCGAAAACCAATCCGATAAGTGGATTGATGTATTGAACCCTTCTACGGAAGAAGTGATATCTAAAATGCCTGATGGCACACCGGAAGATGCACGCGCAGCTATAAATGCCGCCGTGAAGGCACAGCTTTCTTGGGAAAGTCTTACTTCTATTGAACGCGCCGGCTATTTAACTCGGATTGCACAAGGTATCCGCAAGCGGGAACAGGAATTGACTGATATTATCATCCGGGAGGGTGGAAAAACAAGAGGATTAGCTAATGTAGAGGTGTTATTTACGGCTGATTATCTTGATTATATAGCCGGATGGGCGTCGTTATGAAGGGGAAATCATTCCTAGTGACCGTCCTCACGAAAATATATTTGTCTTTAAGAAACCTATTGGGGTGACAACAGGCATCCTGCCTTGGAATTTTCCTTTTTTCTTGATTGCCCGTAAGGCCGCTCCTGCTCTGTTGACGGGGAATACAATTGTGGTAAAGCCGAGTCAGCTGACACCGGAAAATGCATATGTTTTCGCACAGATTGTAGATGAAGTTGGGTTGCCTAAAGGTGTATTCAATCTAGTAAACGGTCGTGGTTCGGTGATAGGACATGAACTGGCTGCTAACCCTAAAGTAGGTATGGTTAGTCTGACCGGAAGTGTGGAGGCTGGAATACAAACCATGGCAGCCGCTTCTGCCAATGTGACGAAGGTTTCTTTGGAATTGGGGGGAAAGGCTCCCGGTATTGTAATGCCGGATGCAGATTTGGATTTAGCTGTAAAATCCATTATGCTTCGCGTGTTATTAATACAGGACAGGTATGTAATTGTTGTGAGCGCGTGTATGTACATTCTAGTATAAAAGAGGCTTTCCTTGAGAAACTGTTGGCAGGATTCAAGCAGGTGAAAGTGGGGGATCCGAATCAGTATACAGACCTCGATATGGGTCCGTTGATTGATGCCAAAGCACTGAAATCAGTAGAAGAGAAAGTGAAAAAAGCTATTGAGCAGGGAGCTGAGTTGCTATGCGGTGGTCATCGTATCGGTACTAAAGGATATTTCTTTGAACCGACGATTTTGATTAATTGTACCCAAAAGATGGATATTATTCAGGAAGAGACTTTTGGACCGGTACTTCCGGTTGTTGAGTTTACAGAGGTGGAAGACGCCATTGCTTGGGCTAATGATTGTGAATATGGGCTGACTTCTTCTATTTATACTCAGAATCTGGATATGGCATTTAAATTGATTCGTGCGTTGAAATTTGGTGAAACTTATGTGAATCGTGAGAATTTTGAAGCTATGCAGGGATTCCATGCCGGATGGCGTAAATCTGGTATCGGTGGCGCGGATGGTAAACATGGTCTGGAAGAGTATTTGCAGACGCAGCTGGTTTATTTGGAGACTAAAGGGTAATTCTTATAATTATTCTATGTAGGATTATCTCGGGATATAATTCGTATTTTATGTCTCGAGATACATCTTGTTATATGATGGATATTTATTATTGATTTGGATTGATACTTTAAGAAGTATAGAGTACAAAATACTTGTTGTTTCGTCCTGTTGGAAAAGGTTTATTCATCATAAAACAGCATGCTATGAAATTGTTTTTTTCCTTCGTTTTTGCCTTATTGGCTTTTACAGCTTGTACAAAACCCGAAAAGGAAGTCTATATCTTCACTTCTCATCGTGAGCCGGCATTGGACGGGTTACATTATCTTTACAGCTATGACGGCTATCATTGGGATAGTATCGCAGGTTCATGGTTGAAACCGGAAATAGGAAATAAGACTCCTTATTATAATTATTTCACTAAACAGACCGAAGAACAGAAATATGCTCCCAATTCGATGATGCGTGATCCGTCCATGACCCAAGGCCCGGATGGAACTTTCCATTTAGTGTGGACAATCAGTTGGAATGGAGAACAGGGATTTGGTTATGCCAGTTCTAAAGACTTGATTCATTGGAGTGAACAACGCGAAATCAAAGTGATGAAAGACTCTTTGACTAACAATGTGTGGGCACCGGAAGTTTTCTATGATGATGAAAAGGAACAGTTCATCGTTGCCTGGTCTTCTGCCATTCCTGTAGAAAGATATACGGCAGCCGATAGTTTGGGAGCTAATAAAAGTCACCGTGCCTATTATACCACGACCAAGGATTTCCAAACGTTTACTCCTGCAAAGGCGTTTTATGATCCGGGATTTAATTCTATTGACGGATTTATAGTAAAGCGTGATAAAAACGACTATGTATTAATTATAAAAGACAATCGCAAGCCTGGTTACAGTGATTTGTTCTGTGTATCCGGGCCATCGGCAGAAGGACCTTATGCTGATCCGTCAGTAAAATTTGCACCGACTTACTCTGAAGGTCCGTGTGCGTGAAAGTAGGTGATGAATGGTTGATTTATTTTGATGTTTATAGGGAAGGACGGTTTGGAGCCGTGTCTACAAAAGACTTCAAGAACTTTACTCCCATTGACGATCAGATTTCTATTCCGCAAGGACATAAGCATGGTACTATTATAAAAGTTCCTGAATCAGTTTGCTGAACCTGAAAGCGGAGGAAGCTAAAAGATTCCCTCAAAAAGACTAGTTATTACCCAGAATTGTCTGCTTGAATAAGTTACTTTGGGCTTTTGAAATTTATAAGATGAATGCACAAATGAAAAACAAGAATCTAGTATTATTATTCCTTCTTCTGATGGTGGAAGGAGGGCTGCTTTCGGCAGCAGCACAGAGCAAATCGTCGGTTTATAAGCCTTGGAGTCATGGACAATTGAAAGTAAGTAAAGAGAACCGTTATCTGATGAATGCGGACGGAACTCCCTTTTTCTGGTTGGGAGATACGGGATGCTGTTGCCCGAGAAACTGAATAGAGATGAGGCTGCTTATTATCTGGAACATTGTCGTCAGGCAGGTTTCAATGTGGTGCAGGTACAGACTATAAATGGAGTTCCTGCCATGAATTTCTATGGCCAGTATTCCATGATAGATGGTTTCAATTTTAAGAATATAGACAGAAAAGGAGTTTACGGGTATTGGGACCACATGGATTATATTATTCAGAAAGCTGAGCAGAACGGCATTTACATAGCGATGGTATGTATCTGGGGAGGGCTTGTGCGCTCCGGAAAGATGAATGTTGAAGAGGCCAAAGCGTATGGTAGATTTTTAGGTGAACGATATAAAGATGCCCCTAATATTATTTGGGTAATCGGTGGAGATACTTATGCTGACCGGAATACTGAGATTTGGGAGGCGTTGGCGAATAGTATTCTTGCTGTGGACGAGAATCATATCATGACCTTTCATCCGTTTGGTCGTACATCCAGTGCTACCCATCTGAATAATAAGGAGTGGATGGATATGAATATGTTCCAAAGTGGACACAGGCGTTATGGCCAGAAAAAAGGAGATGGTGATACTTCTGTTACGGGATTGGAGGAAGACAATTGGCGTTATGTAGAAGAGGCTTTGTCCATGACTCCACTGAAGCCTGTTCTGGATGCAGAACCCAGCTATGAAGGTATTCCTCAGGGATTGCATGATCCTGCCCAGCCACGCTGGCGTGACTGTGATGTGAGACGCTATGGATATTGGTCTGTTTTTGCGGGCTCTTGCGGACATACATACGGACATAATAATATCATGCAGTTCTTGAAACCGGGTACACCCGGTGGGTATGGAGCTGATGGAATAGAGAAACCTTGGTATAAAGCAATGCAGGATCCCGGCTTCAATCAGATGAAATATCTGAAGAATCTGATGTTAACTTTCCCTTATTTTGAACGTGTACCGGATCAAAGTGTAATTGCCGGTACGAATGGGAATCGTTATGACAGAGCCATTGCGACTCGCGGAAAGGATTATTTGTTAGTATACAATTACTCCGGAAATCCGATGTCTGTTGACTTGACTAAAATCAGTGGCGCAAAAAAGAAAGTATGGTGGTATAGTCCTAAAGATGGAAAACTTTCTTTTATAGGAGAATTTGATAGTAAAATTACTCCCTTTACCTATGACGGCAGTTATAATCGGGATAATGACCAGGTATTAATTGCTATAGATTCAAGCAAGAATTATATTTCTACCGAATGGCTGGAACTTCCTATGGTAAATCAATAGCATTTTTAAGGAATACAGCCAAAAAGTCTTATTAAGTCTTAATGAAACGGGAAAAGTCAATGCGGAAATTGTAATTTTGAAAAAACACATTTACAAATGAAACGCATTGGCTTGTTCTTATTCTTTTGTATTCTTTCCTTGCATGGCATAGCTCAGGTTGAAAATGACAAGGATACGCTCATCATCCGGCAAGATAAAATCAATGAGTTTATCAATGAGATGAATGAGGCTGATAAAAGTATGGATTTTATAAACGAACCTCCTACGTTGACACCTCCCGTTTTATCTGATACGTTGCGGATGCCAAAATTTGATTTTACTCCCCGTGAAGAAATGCCTAAGATATCCCCTTATACTTTTTCCGGAAATCCTTTCGGACATGATTATATAGATGGACGTGCTTATCAGATTAATAATACAGGGATTCTGAGTGGTTATCATTCCTTTCAAGGGGTGCCTTCTATAGGTGAGGCACGTAATGCCGGAGTGATGTACACACAGCATCTCAATGATTTTATAACCGTGACAGGAGGAGTATATGCTGCTAAATACAATGTATATGGAGTCCGCTTTAATGATTTAGGTGCTAAGGGAAAGTTGTCTTTTCGCATTAATGACAGAATGAAGATCAATATGTTCGGCACATACTCGGTGTATAACGGATATGGTATGACTCCCGCTTCACAGCTTTTTATGAACCAGAATTCATACGGAGGCACTTTGGAATTTAAAATATCGGATAGTTTCGGAATTGAAGCGGGAGCAGAGAGGGAATTTAATCCGATGACCCGTAAATGGGAAACCCATCCTATTATTATGCCGGTATTCTATAAATAATAATTTGTGTATCTTTACGGCATGAATGAAGAGATAGAAGAGTATTACGAAGAGTTATACAGGCTTTATATAGATGAAAACCAGCCATTGGAACGCCGTTACAGGCAATTGCGTGAATCATTGGAGCGTGTGGTGCGTGAAAAGATACAAGGGAATAGTTTGCAGACCACTGATTTGGCCGCCCGTATTAATTATGTAGCCACTCAATATGGGCTGGATCTGAAAGAACAGAATCAGTTACATACCTTTCGTCTGACTTCCAATGATATTTTGAACCATCGTAAGTCTCCTGTAAAAGAAGAGTTCCTGCGTGATTTGCGTGCAGTGGCATACGCATATAGGAAGATGTTTGCACAGGATATTCCATTGAAGTTGTTCTCAGTTCTTCCCAAGCAGGAAATAGCATCTTCAGGGAAAAAAGAAAAGATGGAATACATCCGCCGCATCCGTGTATGCTTTGATTATGCCGATGATACCTATTTGTATGTACATCCTGTAGATGTAACAGCCGATGAACCTATACGGGTGGTTTATAATAAACCCGGTATAAATCATGAATTTGAAGAAACTATAAAGGAACTTTGGCGATATGCCCAGCTTAATCTGCTGGATGTTTCTGTAGATAGGGATGGAATTTATACCCCTTCTTTTATCGTATTGGAACCGGATTATTTGATAGATATCAGCTCATTGGCGGAATGTTACAAGGATTATGGCAGCCATCCGGCAAACTATTTTTGAGCCGGCTGGTGCCGATTGATAATGCCCGCCCTTTGCTATTGGGAAATATAGCCAATCTGTTCCTGGATGAATGGATACATGCAGGTGAGGAGGAACCGGACTATATAGACTGTATGAAGAAGGCGTTCCGGCAGTATCCCATCGAACTGGCTGCTTGTGCCGAACTTCGTGACCCGTCCAAAGAGAAAGAGTTTGCCAAGGATTGCCGGATGCATTTTGAGCATATACGGGACGTTGTACAACACACTTTTTTGGAGCCGGGGTATAATCTGGATAAAAAGGAGGCTGTGCTGGAACCGTCCTATATTTGCGAGGCGTTGGGCATTCAGGGACGTCTGGACTATATGCAGCGGGATATGAGCAGCTTTATAGAAATGAAATCGGGCAAAGCGGATGAATTCTCCATGCAGGGAAAAGTGGAACCCAAGGAAAATAATAAGGTTCAGATGCTGCTATATATGGCAGTGTTGGAATATAGCATGGGACAGGACCGGCGGCGTATGCATCCCTATTTGCTTTATACCCGTTATCCTTTATTGTATCCGGCCAGAGCATCGTGGGCTCAGGTAAGGCGGGTTATCAATTTGCGTAACCGTATTGTTGCTGCCGAGTATGGGGTACAATTCCATAATCATCCTGATTTTACACGCAACTTGTTGGCACAAATCAATCCGGAGGTGGTGAATGAAAGAAAACTGAGCGGCAGATTCTGGGAACAGTATTTGAAGCCCTCTATCTCGCGTTTCCGGGAGAAGCTGTCGGCGTTGGAACCTTTGGAACAGGCCTATTTTTATACGCTTTATAATTTCATTACAAAAGAACTTTATACCTCCAAATCGGGAGATGTGGATTATGAAGGACGTGCAGGGGCTTCAGCTCTTTGGCTGAGTACACTGGATGAGAAACGTGAGGCGGGAGAGATATTATATGATTTGCAGATAATGGAAAATAGGGCATCACAGGCTCATAAGGCTTATATACTTTTGTCTATTCCGCAATATGATGAAATGTTTCTTCCCAATTTCCGTACAGGAGATGTGTTGTGTTGTATGAGCGTAATAATGACTTGGATAATGCGACCAATAAAATGGTTTTTAAGGGTAATATTGAGCAGATTACAGATACAGAATTGCGTATTCGTTTACGTGCTACCCAACGTAATGCTTCCGTTTTTTCTCCGGACAGTCGTTATGCTGTAGAACATGATACGATGGATACTACATTTCGCAGTATGTATTTGGGACTCTCCGCTTTTCTGGATGCGAATACGGAAAGACGGGAATTATTGCTGGGACAACGGCTCCCCGCTTTGATTCGTCTTTTGATGAAGCTATAGCGCTGACCGGTGATGATTTTGAGAGGGTGGCGTTGAAAGCTGAGTCGGCCCGTGATTATTTTCTTCTGGTGGGACCTCCCGGAACAGGAAAGACTTCGAGGGCGTTGCGTAGAATGGTGGAACATTTCTATGCAGCATCATCTATGCAGATATTGTTACTAGCTTATACCAACCGGGCTGTTGATGAAATTTGTCAGTCACTGTCCTCTATCACTCCCTGTATAGATTATATACGGGTGGGAAGTGAGCTTTCCTGTGATGTACGCTTTAGAGGACATCTGTTGGAGAATATATTGGCGGAATGCAACAGTAGGAGAGAGGTGAATATCCGTATGGCAGATTGCAGAGTATATGTTGGAACCGTGGCCTCTATTGCGGCTAAAGCTGAACTTTTTAAATTAAAACGTTTTGATGTAGCCATAGTGGATGAAGCCACCCAAATATTAGAACCCCAATTGTTGGGTATTCTGTGTGCCAAGTTTGCCGATGAAAGAAATGCAGTGGGTAAATTTATCCTGATAGGTGATCATAAACAGTTGCCTGCCGTTATTTTGCAGAATAGCGGACATTCTGAAGTGCATGATGAGGGACTTAGGGAAGCCGGACTTTTTAATTTAAAAGATTCTCTGTTTGAGCGGCTTTATCGTTTTCATTTAAAAGAAGAATCTCCTAAAGCGATAGATATGCTTTGCCGTCAGGGGCGTATGCATCCGGGAGTGGCTTTTTTT
>ENA-OQCK01000185-OQCK01000185.1-human-gut-metagenome-genome-assembly--contig:-NODE-185-length-37324-cov-12.804285_pt1 | contig 37324 bp, 42 predicted proteins | sample MGYA00242498_ERZ504578 | MGnify/ENA primary metagenome ERZ504578 (study PRJEB26092, sample SAMD00036229) | human gut metagenome | host: Homo sapiens | study: EMG produced TPA metagenomics assembly of...
TCTTGCAAAGTTTTCAGGCAAGTCTTGCTGTCAATCTGGTCCTTTTTCCGGTCATGCTTTCTTTTTATTATGAATTTCCCCCGTATTCCCTTCTTTTGAATCTGGTGATCATTCCTCTGATGTCTGTAGTTTTGGGCGCAGGCTTCTGGGTTCTTTTTTGTGTCTTTTTTCAAACCGTTAGGAGGACTTGTATTTCTTTTATGCAGGGGAATTCTCAATCTGTATGAATGGAGCTGCAATTTGAGTATGAAACTGCCGTTTTCCAGAATTGTTACCGGAAAGCCGGAAATTAGCTGGATCGTGCTGTATTATGCAGTATTGCTTCTGGTCTGTCTGTACTGGATGCTTCGAAAAGAAAAAACAGGAAAAAACTGTCTTGCGTGGGGAATGCTGGTAGTGGCCGGAATCTGTCTGGCAGTAAGCAGTCAGATGAAACACCATGGGGTGTTTCAGGCGACGATGCTGGATGTGGGACAGGGCGATGGAATTTTTCTGAGAACCCCCAATGGGAGAACCTGTTTTGTAGATGGAGGCAGCAGTGATATCTCCAAAGTCGGGGAGTATCGAATTGTTCCGTTTCTGGAATCTCAGGGGGTAAAAGAGCTGGATTATGTTTTTATTTCTCACGGAGACGCAGATCATATGAGTGGAATCGAGGAAATCCTTCAGAATCAGACCCTTGGAGTACGAATCAAAAATCTGGTGCTGCCGCCGGTAAGGCTTCATGATGATGCGTTGAAAAAACTGGGAAAAACGGCAAAGGAAAACGGCACGAAAGTATTTGGAATGGAGGCAGGTCAGCAGATGAGCCTGGGAGAGATGAGTCTGACTTGTATGGCGCCTTCACAGGAATATCAGGGTGAAACTGGAAATGCAGCGTCTATGGTGTTGTGGATGGAATGTAAGAATCTGGAGATGCTGTTAACCGGAGATGTGGAAGGAGCGGGAGAAGTGCAGCTCACAGACTGGATGAGAGCACATGGAAAAACAAAGTGTGATATTTTGAAAGCCGCTCATCACGGCTCTAAGAATTCGACACTGCCGGAATTTTTACAGCAGCTGACACCGAAATACGCATGGATTTCATCGGGAATCGGCAATCGGTACGGACATCCGGCAAAGGAGACGGTCGAGAGACTGAGAGAAAAAGGATGCCAATTGTATGGGACGCAGGAGTACGGGGCGGTCACCTTAAAAATAAAAGGGGAAAAAGCTGTGATAGAAACATTTTGCAAAAAGTAAAAGTTTCCGATATAATAGAAATTATGAAAAGTTTGAATGAAGATTTAAAAACAGGACAATTTAAGCAGATATATCTTCTTTATGGAGAGGAAAATTATCTGAAGAAACAGTATAAGGAGCGGTTTGTCAAGGCAATGCTTCCTGATGGCGATACGATGAATTACGCCTATTATGAAGGGAAGGGTGTGGATATCAAGGAAGTCATTGACCTGGCGGAAACGCTGCCTTTTTTTGCAGAGCGCCGGTTGCTTGTATTTGAAAATACCGGATTCTTCAAAAGTTCGGGTGCGGATCTGGCAGATTATATCAAGGAAATGCCTCAGACCACATCTTTTATTTTTGTGGAGGAAGAGGTGGACAAGCGCAGCAAACTGTATAAGGCAGTGAAGGCAAAGGGACATATCGTGGAGCTTCCATTTCAGGATGAAACGACATTGAAACGCTGGATCCTTGGCAATGTCAAACGGGAAGGAAAGCAGATGTCGGAGGCGTCGGCCGGCTACTTTTTAGGCAAGGTCGGAACCGATATGCAGAATATCCAGGGAGAACTGGAAAAGCTGTTTTGCTATACGCTGCACCGGGATGTGATCACATCGGAGGACATTGACGCAGTCTGCATCAATCAGATCGGAAATCATATTTTTGAGATGGTCAACGCAGTGGCGGAGAAGAAGCAAAGGAGGGCATTGGATCTCTATTATGAACTTCTGGCGTTAAAAGAGCCGCCGATGCGGATCTTGTTTTTGCTAGTGAGACAGTACCGGATCTTGTTTCATGTGAAATGCTGCAGGCGAAGGGATACGGAAGAAAAGAAATTGCGGCAAAGGCAGGACTTCATCCGTTTGCAGCCGGAAAGTATATGGAGCAGACAAGGTATTTTAAGATGGAAGAACTGCGTGCCGTACTGGAGGAGAGCGCGGAACTGGAAGAACGAGTTAAGACCGGACGGCTGACAGATACGCTGGCGGTGGAGCTGTTTTTGGTAAAATACTCGTCCTGAACAACAGATATTCTTGTCAAAACAGGAAAGGCATGATAGTATATCTTTGCACAAAAAACAGAAGAACATTACAATAGAAGCAAATAGAAAAAGACAGAGTTACTGGAGGAATGAAAGTGTCATCAATTGATCAGAATAAAATACGAAATTTTTGTATTATCGCACATATCGACCATGGAAAATCTACGCTTGCAGACCGGATCATCGAGAAGACCGGACTTCTGACAAGCCGTGAGATGCAGTCTCAGGTTCTGGATAATATGGACCTGGAAAGAGAGAGAGGAATTACCATTAAAGCACAGACTGTGCGTACGGTATATCAGGCGAATGACGGGGAGGAGTATATCTTTAACCTGATCGATACGCCGGGACATGTAGACTTTAACTATGAGGTATCCAGAAGCCTTGCAGCCTGTGACGGAGCGATCCTGGTTGTGGATGCGGCGCAGGGAGTGGAGGCGCAGACGCTGGCGAATGTGTATCTTGCGCTGGATCATGATCTGGATGTATTTCCGGTTATCAATAAGATCGATCTGCCGAGTGCTGAGCCGGATCGTGTCAAAGAAGAGATTGAGGATGTGATCGGGATCGAGGCAGATGATGCGCCCCTGATCTCGGCAAAGACGGGACTCAACATCGAGGAAGTGCTGGAGCAGATCGTGAAGAAGATTCCGGCACCCGAGGGAGATCCGAAAGAGCCGTTAAAAGCATTGATCTTCGATTCGGTTTATGATGCCTACAAAGGGGTAATCGTATTCTGTCGGATCAAAGAGGGAAGCGTGAAAAAAGGAACAACGATCCGGATGATGGCAACAGGAGCCCAGGCCGATGTAGTCGAGGTCGGTTATTTTGGTGCAGGACAGTTTATTCCGTGTGAGGAATTAAGTGCCGGAATGGTTGGGTATATCACGGCCAGCTTAAAAAATGTAAAAGATACCCGTGTGGGTGATACGATCACAGATGCCGCACGTCCTTGTGCAGAACCTCTGCCGGGATATAAAAAAGTCAACCCGATGGTGTACTGTGGGCTGTATCCGGCAGATGGAGCAAAATATCCGGATTTGCGGGATGCACTGGAAAAATTGCAGCTGAATGATGCAGCGTTGCAGTTCGAGGCAGAGACTTCCGTGGCCCTTGGGTTTGGATTCCGCTGTGGTTTCCTTGGACTTCTGCACCTGGAGATTGTACAGGAGCGACTGGAGAGAGAGTACAATCTGGATCTGGTGACAACTGCGCCGAGTGTTATTTATAAGATCCATAAGACAAACGGAGAAGTGATCGATCTGACCAATCCGACGAATATGCCGGATCCTGCGGAGATTGAATACATGGAAGAGCCGATGGTAAAAGCAGAGATTATGGTGACTTCCGAGTTTATCGGTGCGATCATGGATCTGTGTCAGGAGCGCAGGGGTGTGTATCAGGGAATGGAGTATATCGAAGAAAAGCGTGCAGTGATCCATTATCATCTGCCATTGAATGAGATTATTTACGATTTCTTTGATGCGTTGAAATCCCGTTCCAGAGGATATGCATCTTTCGATTATGAGATGTTGGGATACGAGCAGTCAGAGCTGGTAAAACTGGATATTCTGATCAATAAAGAAGAAGTGGATGCACTTTCCTTTATTGTACACAGTGCAACAGCATATGAGCGTGGAAGAAAGATGTGTGAGAAGCTCAAAGAAGAGATTCCAAGACAGCTTTTTGAGATCCCGATCCAGGCAGCAGTGGGAAGCAAGATCATCGCAAGAGAGACCGTCAGAGCAATGCGAAAAGACGTGCTTGCCAAGTGCTACGGCGGTGATATTTCCCGTAAGAAAAAGCTGTTGGAAAAACAGAAAGAAGGAAGAAGAGGATGCGCCAGGTCGGAAACGTAGAGATTCCGCAGAAAGCGTTTATGAGCGTATTGAAGCTGGATGAAAATTAGAGAAATACAAAAAACCTCGCCAAAGAAATGGTGAGGTTTTTGTTTTCCCATACATTTGATTATTCTGCAGCATTCACAATCTGTTTCATCAATTCATAACATCCTTTTTCCTGAATAAAAGTAAAGTCCTTTACAACAGTTTCTTCGAGTCCGGCAAGTGTTGTCAGATCTTTTCCCCAGAAGGACGTTTCGCTTAAGACGGCGTGAACATAGTCAGCGGCAGAATCGTCTTTGTGTGCGTCATAGAATTCCAGAACTTTCGGATCGTCAGAAATCGGATACTGGTTTTTGCCATTTCGATCCCCGGTAAAAGTTGCGTCCACAAATCCAATGCCTTTATAAAATGCCAGGTAAAAAGCGAGGGAGGCACTCAGGCAAGGAGGAACCTGCCCTGTTTTTTCCAGGTATCCTTCCAGAGAAGGAAGCACACGGGCTTTCCATTTTGCAGTCGAATTCAGAGAAATGGAGAGCAGTGCATGATCGATAAACGGATTTTGGAAGCGATCCGTCACGGACGCAGCAAAGCTCATCAGTTCTTCTTCCGGCAGAGTCAGTGTCGGAATGATCTCTTTATAGATTGCCTGATTCATGTAACCACGGATGACATCATCCTTCATACAGTCTCTTACGATGTCCTGCCCGGCAAGGTAAGCACCGAGCACCATGGACGTGTGAGCACCGTTTAAGATGCGGACTTTCCGCTGTTTGTATGGTTTGTGGTCATCCGTGATCAGGATCGGAAGATTTGCTGCATCACAAGGGAATTCCTTTTTGATGGACTGCGGTCCTTCGATTACCCAGAATCCGAAGATTTCACCGGTGTTTAACACCTTGTCAATATAGCCGTTTTCCTGATTTAAATCGTCCGCATCAGAGCACGGATAACCGGTTACAATCCGGTCTACCAAAGTAGAGCAGAAGAGGTTTGCCTCTTTGATCCATTCAGTGAAAGATTCGCCCAGATTCCAGTCGGCAGCGTGTTTTAAGACGCATTTTTCCAGTTCTTTTCCGTTGTTGTCGATCAGTTCGCAGGAGAGGATGATAAATCCTTTTTTGGCATCTCCCTGAAATGCCTCAAAACGTTTATACAGAAACTGTGTCAGCTTTGCCGGGAAACTGTTTGCCGGAGCATCAGTGAACTGACAGGACGGATCATATACGATTCCGGCTTCTGTTGTATTGCAGGTGATGAAACGCAGTTCCGGATTTTTTGCACATTCCATAACTGCCTCATAGTCGCTGTATGCATTTAAGCAGCGGCTGATACAGGAGATTACCCGTTTGGAAGAGACTTCCTGTCCGTTTTCGGAACCACGTAAATACAGTGTGTAGAGACCTTCCTGTTCATTGATAAAATCTCCCACATCCGGAGTTGTGAATTTTGGAATTGGCTGTACCAGTACAACCTTGGAATTAAAATTTGCAGTTTCATTCATTTTATCGATAAAGAAATCGACAAATGCGCGCATAAAGTTTCCTTCTCCGAACTGTAAAACGCGTTCCGGAGCTTCGTTTAATAAATATCCATCATAATTTAAATCCTGTAAGGTCTGGTAATTTAACTGTTTCATAGCAAAAATTATCCTTTCTGAAAATCATATTCATCTATTGTTACAGAGTCACACCCTGTTTGAAAATCGCCATATCGTGGAATCCTGCTTCCTCGGCTTTGACCGGACGTCCGGAAGCAACCTCCAGAACATAGTCAAAAAGAGATTCTCCCATCTCCGGGATAGAGCCGCCGTCTACCAGCGCACCGCAATTGAAGTCGATCCAGTTTTTCTTATTCTCATAGAGTTTTGTATTACTGGATATTTTTACAGTCGGAACCGGAGAGGCAAAAGGAGTTCCGCGTCCCGTTGTAAACAGTACAATTTGTGCACCGGAAGCTGCAAGTGCAGTAGAGGCTACCAGGTCATTTCCGGGAGCGCTCAAAAGATTGAGTCCTTTTGTCTGCACAGGCTGTCCATAGGAGAGCACATCAGCGACCGGGGCAGAACCGGATTTCTGGGTACATCCAAGAGACTTATCTTCCAGTGTGGAGATACCTCCCTTTTTATTTCCCGGAGAAGGGTTCTCGTAGATGGTCTGATTGTGGCTTTTAAAGTAGTTTTTAAAAGAATTGATCAGGTCTACTGTTTTATCAAAAACAGCTTCATCCTGCAGCGGTTCATCAGCATAGTCTCTGCCCCGAACATTTCCGGCACTTCTGTGAGAATCGTAGTACCGCCGCGGGCGATGAGCAGATCGGAAAAAGCACCAACTGTCGGATTTGCAGTGATTCCGGATAATCCATCAGAACCTCCGCATTTCATTCCGATGACAAGCTCTTTGCAGGAAATTTTTTCTCTCTGGAAGGTAGAGGCATAATCACAGAGCTGTCTGATGCAGGCAAGAGATGCCTCTATTTCATCCTCCACTTCCTGAGCAACCAGGAATTTGACGCGATCTTCATCCACGGTTCCGATATATTTTTTTAATTCCTCAATATTGCTGTTTTCGCATCCGAGGCCGAGACCAGAACACCTGCCGCATTTGGATGGCGGATCAGATCTGCAAGGATCTGGCGGGTGTGCTCCTGATCATCTCCCATTTGAGAACATCCATAAGGATGTGGGAATGCGACGATCGCATCTACGCTGTCCGGCTGAAATTCTTTTGCCTGGCAGCAACAGAGGTTGCGATACTGTTGACACAGCCAACTGTCGGGATGATCCAGATTTCATTGCGGACACCGGCTTTTCCGTCCGTCCTTCTGTATCCTTCAAAGAACCGTTCTTCCTGTGGTTCTAAAGAAGTGAATTCTTTCTGATAAGAATACTCCAGAAGATCTCCAAGTCCTGTTTTCATATTATGAGTGTGGATCCAGGAACCGGCCGGAATATCTTCTGTTGCATAACCAATCGGGGAACCGTATTTGATCACGGCACTCCCGGCGCTGATTTTTTCCAGTGCAAATTTGTGTCCCTGGGGAATGTCTTCTAATAAAGTATACATGCGTCCATCCAGATTTAATACGCTGTCCTTCTTTAAAGAAGTGAGTGCAACTGCTGTATTGTCTTTTGGATGAATCTGAATAAAAGTGTGTGTTGAATCCATAAAAACCTCCATAATGAAAATATAGAAAGAAAATAAAATGTAAGTATTTACAATTAAAATACAACCTTTTTAGTTACAAGTCAATGGAAAAATGTACAAAAAATCAAGAAAAATATTGTGCAAAACGCTAATAAAAGAGTAATTGACTTTTTATTAACGAAGAAATATAATTTATAAATGTAAGGGCTTACAAGAAAACAAGGAAAATAATAAATCAACAGGAGGATTAAGAGATGAAACCATTTATGGATGAAGAATTTCTGCTGAGCACTCCTACAGCACAGAAGTTGTATCATGATTTTGCAGAAACAATGCCGATTCTGGATTACCATTGCCATATCAATCCGGAAGAGATTGCAAAAGATGTCTGTTTTGAAAATATTACCCAGGTATGGCTGGGCGGAGATCATTACAAATGGAGACAGATGCGTTCGAACGGTGTGGATGAGTACTATATCACAGGTGATGCGCCTGCACGGGAAAAATTTCAAAAATGGGCGGAAACGCTGGAAAAAGCTGTGGGAAACCCGCTATTCCACTGGAGTCATTTGGAATTAAAGCGATATTTTGGTTATAATGGCGTATTAAATGGAGAAACTGCAGAAGAGGTGTGGAATCTCTGCAATCAGAAATTGCAGGAGCCATCCATGAGCGTACGGAACCTGATCCGCCGTTCTGGTGTTACTTTAATCTGTACAACAGACGATCCTGCAGACAGCCTCTACTGGCATAAAGAACTGGCGGCAGACGATAGCTTTGAGGTACAGGTACTTCCTGCATGGAGACCGGACAAAGCAATGAATATCGAAAAGCCGGATTATGCAGAATATCTGAAAAAACTGGGACAGGCTGCAGAATGTCAGATCGAAACATTTGCAGATCTAAAAATAGCATTAAAGAAGAGAATGGATGCATTTGAAGAAATGGGATGTCGTGCCAGTGATCATGCGTTGGAATATGTGATGTATGTGCCAGAAACAGAAGAAAATCTGGAAAAGATCTTTGCAAAACGCAAACAGGGTGAAATGCTGACAAAAGAAGAAGAACTGAAATTTAAAACAGCATTTATGGCATTTGCAGCAGAGGAGTATACAAAGAGAAACTGGGCAATGCAGCTTCATTATGGATGTAAGAGAGACAACAATGCAGCCCGTTATGCACAGCTTGGACCGGATACCGGATATGACTGTATCAATAACTATGCACCGTCCGCACAGATGGCAGATTTTCTCAATGCATTGAACGAGAAAAACAGCCTTCCAAAGACGATTATCTACAGTCTGAATCCAAATGACGATGAAGCCATCGGAACGATTCTTGGATGTTTTCAGGATGCGGGTGTGGCAGGAAAGATTCAGCAGGGATCTGCATGGTGGTTTAATGACCACAAGACTGGAATGATCAAACAGATGACATCTCTGGCAAACCTGGGACTTCTTGGAAATTTCCTTGGAATGCTGACGGATTCCAGAAGCCTTTTGTCTTATTCCAGACATGAGTATTTTAGAAGAATTCTTTGTGAGCTGATCGGCGGATGGGTAGAAAACGGAGAATACCCGGATGATGAGCGGATGCTGGGAAAAATTATCAAAGATATTTCCTATAATAATGCAGTGCGCTATTTTGGATTTGAGTTGAAAGAAGTTTACTAAAGGAGAGGATGGAAACTATGAAACAGAATCGTAAAATTACACCGATTACCCGTTTCGCATATGGAACAGGAAATCTTTTGGGAAGTGGTGCCCTGGCAATCAGTGGTTCCTGGCTGCTGTATTTCTATACCACATTTTGTAATATGCCAATCGCACAGGCGACGTTGATCTTTTCGCTCGCAACGTATCTGGATGTGATAATGAATCCACTGATGGGATTTATTTCTGACAGTTTTTATAAAACAAAACTGGGACGCAAATTCGGAAGAAGACGTTTCTTCATTATGATTGGAATTCCGCTGATGTGTCTCTACCTCTGCTGTGGGTAAAAATATGAATTTCTGGTATTATCTGTGTACCTATATTATGTTTGAAATTGTATATACCGGAGTTATGATTCCGTACAATACGCTTCCTGTAGAGATGACCAGTGATTTTGCACAGCGTACATACCTGGCTGGTTCAAAAGCGATGTTTGGTAAGATTGCAAACTTTTTGGGAGCCGCTCTTCCTGGGCTGTTTATCGGAATTTACGGACAGGATTCTCCGACACCATTTTTCTGTACAGGACTTACCTATGGAGCAATCCTGATTGTTTCTATGATTCTTCTGTATTTCAATTCCTGGGAGCGTCCGTATGAGGAAGTGGAAGATGAGAGTGTGGCAAATGTATTTGAAGGATTCAAAAGTTGTTCATCGACATCCTTTCTACGCTTCGCATCCGTACATTCCGTGACCATCTTGGAATGTATCTGTTTGGATTTGGAGCAGAATGGCTTTTCACAGCGACATTTACATATTTCGTTGTATATGTACTTTCAAGACCATCTACATTTGTGTCAGAAATGAACAGTTTAAGCAGTATCCTTCAGCTGATTTCGACTTTGATTTTTGTGAAAATCGTGGCGAAAAAAGGGTTCAAGAAGCCGTTTATCTGGGCGCTTAGCATTGTAATCGCAGCAATCCTCGGATATATTGGAGTTGCAGTACTCAATGTTCCGCATATGACAGTTCTGATCATTGCGATTGTGATCGTGTTTGGTCTGGGTACAGGCGGTGTATATTATATTCCATGGACATCCTACACATTTATGGCAGATGTGGATGAAGTTGTAACAAACCGCCGTCGTGAAGGTATTTATGCAGGGGCGATGACAATGGCCGGAAAACTGATTCGTGCAAGTATTGTTTCTATTCTTGGATTTACATTGGCAGCGTTCGGATTTAAAGAAGGAGCAAGTGTACAGCCGGAGTCCGCATGTAATGCAATCATTGGAGTGATGCTCTTTGGATGCTGTGGACTGGCACTTCTCGGAATTATCTGTTCTGTCAAGATGAAGCTGACACAGGAGACACATAAAGTGGTCATTGCAGAGCTTGATCGTATCCACAATGGCGGAAAAATGTCAGATGTAGATCCAGAGGTGAAAAAGACGCTGGAGGAGCTGACAGGAGTTCCATATGAAAAATGCTTTGGAAATAATAATATCGGATATAAAGATAAACATCATAAAGCAGTAGCAGAATAAAGAACAAAAAGGCGTTTCCGGATGGAGGCGTCTTTTTGTTCTAAAAATAAAGATATACAAAAAATATAGAGTTATGTATAATCCAATTATAAATACAACAGGAACGGATATGGAAGGAGAAAAAACAGAATGAAATTAAAAAATATATTGATTGTTGTGAAAGATATTGAAAAATCAAAGCAGTTTTATCATGATTTGTTTGGGCTTGATATGGTGCTTGACAATGACGGAAATATAATCTTAACAGAAGGTCTGGTACTGCAGGAAGAAAAAATCTGGAAGAAATTCCTTGAAAAAGAAATTATTTCAGAGAGCAATTCCTGCGAACTATATTTTGAAGAGCGTGAGATAGAAAAATTTGTTCAAAAATTAGAAAAGTTGTATCCATCTATTCAGTATGTCAATCGTCTTACGACACATAGCTGGGGACAGAAGGTGGCCCGGTTTTATGATCTGGACGGCAATCTGATCGAGGTGGGAACGCCGATGTAAGTCTTGTTTGTGAAAAAGAGCAGACAGTGTATGGTGGCAAGTTGCAAAAAAACATTGCGAAAGAATCAAAGAGAACTGGATAGGTAAATTATGATCGGGGTGTCGATTTATAGCCGGATTTAATCAGGTTATGAGTCGGCATTTCCTTTATCCTACAAAACCAACTAAATATATTGACATTGTAGGAAATGAGTGGTAATATGCATACAACAAAATGAAAGGAGAAATGTAATGGACTGGGAAATTCTTTTGAAATACCTTCCCATGTATGAAAGAGCGGCATGGCTTACAATACAAATCGGCTTTATGGGCGTCGCAGGTGCTACGGTACTGGGATTGATCTGTGCAGTGATACAGTATGAGAGAATTCTTTTTTTAGGCAAATAACAGCGATGTACATAGAACTCAGCAGAAATACACCACTTCTTGTGCAATTGTTTTTTATTTATTATGGATTGCCGAAGATTGGTATACAGACGGATCCGAAGATCTGCGGAATTGTAGGCCTTGCTTTTCTAGGAGGCGGCTATATGGCAGAAACATTTCGGAGTGGTCTGGAATCTGTTGCGGACATTCAGATAGACAGTGCGATAAGCCTGGGGATGAACCGGGCGCAGGTGATGTGGTATGTGATCATTCCGCAGGCTGTTTCTGTCAGTGTTCCTGCATTTGTGGCAAACATTATTTTTTTGTTGAAAGAAACCAGTGTATTCAGTGCAATCAGTTTAATGGATTTGATGTTTACGGCAAAAGATTTGATCGGACTTTATTATAAAACGACAGAAAGCCTGTTTTTGCTGGTTGTATTTTATCTGTTGATTTTGCTTCCGGTATCTGTAGCAGGAAGTCTTTTGGAAAGGAGAGTACGCTATGCCGGATTTGGGAATTGATGTCTTGCTGAAAGGACAAAATTTAATCAGATTGCTTGCGGGTCTTGGCACAGCGCTGCAGATTAGTATAATATCGGTAGCGATCAGTGTTCCTTTTGGAATTGTACTGGGAGTATTGATGACCTGGAGCAATCCGCTTATAAAAGTAATTTTAAGAATTTATCTTGAGATTGTCAGGATTATGCCTCAGATGGTTTTGCTGTTTCTTGTGTTTTTTGGTACGACCAGAGCATTTGGATGGGATTTGTCGGGTGAAAATGCATCGATTATCGTATTTTCGTTCTGGGGAACCGCTGAGATGAGTGATCTTGTAAGAGGGGCTTTGATCAGTGTTCCCAGACATCAGTATGAGAGTGGAGAAGCGCTGGCGATGAACAGGGTGCAGATCTATCGATACATTATTATTCCGCAGACATTAAGAAGGCTGGTTCCGCTGTCAATCAATCTGGTGACAAGAATGATCAAGACGACAAGTCTGATATTGATGGTGGGAGTTGTAGAAATTTTGAAAGTCGCACAACAGATCATAGAAGCAAATAGAATGTCCAGTCCAAATGCAGCATTTGGAGTTTACCTGGTTGTGTTGTTGCTGTATTTCATGGCATGCTGGCCGATCAGTATATTTGCAAAATATTTGGAAAAGAGATGGAGGGGATGATCTATGGCAGAGACATTGCTTACAATAAAACATCTGGTCAAGCAATATGGTGATCATATCGTTTTGAATGATATCAGTTTGGATATCAAAAAAGGAGAAGTGATTGTTGTAGTGGGGCCGAGTGGTTGCGGAAAGAGTACACTGCTTCGATGCGTCAATGCATTAGAGCCCATTCAGGCGGAGTCATTAAATTAGGAGATATTCCGATAGAAGCGAAAAGCAAATCGCTAATCAGTATCAGACAGAAGATCGGAATGGTGTTCCAAAGTTATGATTTATTTCCGCATCTTACAGTGTTGGACAACATTCTGTTAGCACCGATGAAAGTGCAGAAACGAAAAAAAGAAGAGGTAACAGAAGAGGCAATGAAACTTCTGAGAAAAGTTGGATTGCAGGAGCAGGCAGGTAAGTTTCCAAGAGAACTGTCCGGGGGACAGAAGCAGAGAGTGGCGATTGTTCGTGCATTGTGTATGCATCCGGAGATTCTGCTGTTTGACGAAGTGACGGCAGCTCTGGATCCGGAGATGGTTCGGGAGGTTCTGGATGTGATATTGAATCTGGCAGCACAGGGAAACACGATGGTCATTGTGACGCATGAGATGCAGTTTGCACGTGCTGTTGCAGACAGAGTCGTGTTTTTGGATGAGGGTAAGATCATCGAAGAGGAACCGCCGGAGATATTTTTTAGAAATCCGAAAACAGAAAGAGCAAAACGATTTTTGAGTACATTTACATTTCACACAGTAAAACGTTAAATCAAGAGAAATTATAACAGATGGGAGATTATGATTATGAAAAAGCAGAAATCAAAAAAAGTAGCAGTACTTGCAGCGGTCGTATCCACAGTTTTTGCAGTGACAGCGTGCGGCAGCAAAGCGGAGGATTCTTCTTCAAAAGCAGAAAAATCAGATGCTGTTTACCGCACATTACAGGAAATAAAGGAAGATGGAACAATTAACATAGGCGTTTTTTCTGATAAAAATCCTTTTGGATATGTGGATGAGAATGGAACATATCAAGGTTATGATGTATATTTTGCGAACCGGATCGGGGAGGACCTCGGGGTAGATGTTAACTTTGTATCCACGGAAGCGGCAAATCGTATTGAGTATCTTCAGACGGGAAAAGTGGATCTGATTCTGGCAAACTTTACAGTAACAGATGAACGAAAAGGGGAAGTGGACTTCGCATTGCCATATATGAACGTAGCGCTGGGGGTTGTATCACCGGACAGTCATGTGATCAAGAGTCTGGATGATTGGGACAAGGGTGATCAGATGATCGTGATTTCCGGCACAACAGCAGAAACTTATCTGACAGAGAATTATCCGGATATTCCGTTACAGAAATATGACTCCTATGCAACCGCTAAGAATGCACTGGAAAACGGGAATGGAGCAGCATGGACAAATGATAATACAGAGGTTATCGCGTTGCCCTGCAAAATAAGGGGTATACGGTCGGCATCTCTCAACTTGGAAATAAAGATACAATCGCACCAGCTGTCTCAAAAGGAAATGAAACGTTGTTAAACTGGATCAATAAGGAAATTCAATCTCTGGAAGGAGAACAGTTCTTCCATAAAGATTATGATGAGACGCTGGTAGCTACTTATGGAGAAGAGTACAAAGAAGAATTGGTTGTAGAAGGTGGAAAGATAGAATAGTTTTTAAAATGATGGCAGAAGCTTACGCTTCTGCATCATTTTGTCGTCTGCTTTTCAACAATATTTCCGGAAAACATCGTTCTGGAAGGCGGAATTTCTTTCTGGAATACCTGCATCATCTGCGATACGGCAGTGACGCACATATATTCTACCCTGTTGTCGATGGTTGTGATCTCCGGTGTGCTGCAGGAGGCAAGCACGGAATTGTTATATCCGGTCACCTGAAAATCTTCTGGAATGCGCAGATGTTTTTTTAATGCATATTTTACAGCGCCGGCAGCCAGTTCATCATCTGCAGCCAGTACACAGTCGAAAGATGTGCCGTCTGCATCGAGTTGTTCCAAGATGGAACATGCTTTGTGCAGGTTGCCGGGTGCGGAAAACGCAATTTTTTTGGAAATGTCCAGTCCGTGTTCCGAACAGGAATCCAGAAAGCCCTTGACCTTTTTCTGTCCGCTGTAATTCAAAGTACGATACAGATAAATAGGAGAGGTTGCTCCGTTTGAAAAGATCAGGTCGGTCATATCCTTCAGTGCCATATAGTCATCACAGAGAATGGAGTAGATATTTTCTCCTTTTAACTCTCCGTTTAGGATGAATACAGGGATTTTGGAGGCGGCATCCAGAATATAGCGGTTTTCTTCCGGGGAATTCTCGATAAAATGAGAACCGATCAGAAGCACTGCATCCACGTTACGGGACAAAAGCAGGTGTAAATAACTCTGCTTTTCCTGCAGTTGGTATCCGGTACAGCAGAGCATAGATGCATAGGAGTTTTTGCGAAGCTCCCGCTCCAGATAATAAATGGCCTGCGCCTGATAAACATCCGAGGAGTCGGAGCAGAGAATCCCTACAGTGTGCATAGAGTTTAAGCCGAGGCTTCTGGCAAATGCGTTCGGTGTATAGCTGTTTTCCTCCATGACAGCAAGGACTTTCTTTCGGGTTTTGTCACTGACCTTGTCACTTCCGTTTAAAACCCGCGAAACAGTGGCGATGGATACTCCCGCTTTCTGGGAGATGTCATATATATTCATAAAATGAATTCTCCTTTAAAAAGATTCCAGGAATATGCGGAATCTACGGCATTTTCGGGCGTACTGTTTTCAATCGTTGCCTGCAAAAAAGGAGCGCATGTACGCTGCCAGTGTAAGATTTCCGTGTAATCAAGATTTCCGGCACTTCCCGGTGCGCACGGCGTAAGAGTGCCGTTCTCAATAGTATAATCTTTTGCGTGGAGTAATGCAATGTCAGAACTGTTTCTTTCCAGCATTTCGTGAAAAATTACTTTCTGATCGGTGTGATTTCCTTCCCAGAGCATATTGACCGGATCGAAGATCAGTTTTAAATGCGGGGAAGAGATAAAATCCAGTGCCAGCCGGGCACGTTTCGGGTTGTAGATAATATGTTTCCAGACTGGTTCAATGGCGATCGTAACGCTATAGTGCTGTGCATAATCAACTACAGTTTTCAGATTTTTTAAAAAGTAAACAAGAGCCTCTTCCTCGTGTGCTTCAGGGCAGAAAGAATATGTTGTGTTCGGACATCCGGTCTCTGTACCGAGAAGTGGTGAGCCCAGCCAGTGAGCAAACCGCATGTTCGCCTTGTATTCTTCGATGATCTCATTAAGCTGTGTCTGATCCGGATTGGCAAGATTGAGATAGCACCCGTAAATTGCAATATTTAAATTATTTTTCTCACATTCCCGGCGGATATGCGCGGCAAGACCGGGAGTTAGCCCGTGGCGGTCAATGCCGTATTCTTTGTAAATAATTTTAGAAGCCAGGTGAATGCAGGAAAAGCCCTGCTCCTTTGCAAGAGCAAGGCGGTTTTCCAGAGAAGTTGGTTCCATATCGTGAAGCCGGATTCCCACTTGAAGATTAGACATTCTTAAAATCCCCCTTCCTTAAGCTGCGTTCTGTTCGCGGAGCAGAACTTCTGTGTAGGCGAGGATTAAAGGGGCAACTCCTTTTGCATCATTTTTTACGATTGGTTCCCTCATATAGTACTCAAATGTTCCTTCGCGCATGTCAATATTTCCGAGTCCTGCAACGAGACAAATATTGTCGAGCTGCAGAACACCGTCTTTTTCAGACAGATGGTTCTTGCAGATTCCTTCGAATGCGCGGTATCCGTATGAGTAGTAGGAAGCGTCTAAAAGACCGAGTCGGACTCCTTTCATGATGGCATAAGCGAAGATGGCAGAACCAGAAGTTTCCAGATAATTTGGCTTGATTCCTCCAAGGTTGATCACCTGATACCACATTCCGGTCTCTTCATCCTGATAAGGAAGCATGGCATCGATCAGTTCGCAGAACATCTCTTTCAATTCATCACGTTGTGAGTTCATGGATTCCGGTATGATCTCCCAGGTGTCGGCAATGGCCATTGCAAACCATCCTTCAGCGCGAAGCCAGAAATTGTTGGAAAGCCCTGTTACTTTATCGCACCAGAACATCTCTCTGGAAGAATCATATGCGTGGTAGTACAGTCCGTTTCGTTCGCAGCGCATGAGTTCGCGGACATTCTGGAACTGCCGGAAGCTGTCCATGCAGGCATTTCCGTTACAAAAAGAAGTTCATATTGCATATAGAACGGCTGAGCCATATAAAGACCATCCAGCCAGATCTGGTTTGGATAAATTTCTTTGTGCCAGAAGTTTCCTTCTTTTGTACGAGGCTGTCCAAGGAGTTGAGAATAAATTGTATCCATGGCTTTTCGGTATTTTTCTTTTCCGGTCAGGTTGTACAGGCGGTACAGTGTTTTTCCTGCATTGACATTGTCCAGATTGTATTCTTTGGGATCATAATATTTGATGGATCCGTCTTCCTGTACGAAATAATCAATGAATTCATCGGCAAACTGCAGGTAGCGTTCATCTTTTGTGATATCATAAAGTGATCAGAGCTTGATCATGCAGCCGTCAATGTAATTCCAGGTGTTCGGTTTTCCGGCGCGGATTTTTTCGATATTCCATGCAGGTTCCTGCGGTGTGCTGTTTTCAATCAACTGTTTAATGTAATTATCTAAAATTTTCATTTTGAATACCTCCTTAATGTAAGTGCTAACATAGGCTTAAAATAAAGAAAAAACAGGAAAATAATAATTCGTTATTATGATAACATATGATGTAAAAAAAGTGTATTGTGTATTTTTGATAAATATATTGAATATTATTGTAAAAAATAGATAATTGACAATTAAAAAACACAATGATAACATACGTTTGATAGGAAAAATGAAAATATAAATAGGTGAAAATGAATAATGTAAGCTGTTACAATATATTAAAAATATACAAAGGAGATCAAGATGGAATTAAAATTGATTTGGAAACATGCACGGGCAGCTGCGTTGGAATGCTGTGAAGGAAGTATCTATGAGATGGCGCAGCTTTGTCAGATTTATCTAAACGGAGAGTTTTATAAAGAAACAAAGCAGGTAGTGAATGTTCTGTATGACCTCGAACCTGAAAAAGAGTACTGTGTTGCGGTTCAAAAGGGAGAAGAAAAATCAGAAATCGTGTTTTGTACAGAGTCTCAGGATTATACGCTGAATGTACATGATTTTGGCGCAAAGGGAGATGGCATTCAGGATGATACGACATATATCCAGGCTGCGATCATGGCATGTCCGAAGAACAGCCGTGTGCTGATTCCGGAGGGAGTATACCGGATCACAAGTCTGTTTTTAAAAGATCATCTTACAATGGAACTGGCAAAAGGGGCAGTCCTTTCGGCATGCACAGAGCGGGAGAAATTTCCGGTTTTAAAAGGAACATACCAAAATGAAAATAAAGACAAAGAATACATTCTCGGAACATGGGAGGGAGATGCCTGTGATATGTTCTCCGGAATCATCACGGGAATCGGAGTGAAAGATGTGATGATTTACGGAGAAGGCACGATTGACGGAAACGCTTCCTGGGACAACTGGTGGTTTGAGGCGAAAAAGATCCGGATTGCTGCAAGACCGCGTATGATTTTTCTGAATCAGTGTGAGGATGTGCGGATCGTGGGAATTACGGTACAGAACAGTCCTAGCTGGAATATTCATCCGTATTTTTCCAACCGCCTGCAATTTATCAAAGTAACGGTATTGGGACCAAAAGATTCTCCGAACACAGACGGATTGAATCCGGAATCTTGCGACGATGTAGAAATCACAGGATGTCTGTTCTCTGTGGGAGATGACTGCATTGCTGTGAAGTCCGGAAAGATTTCCGTGGGAGCAAAGTACAAAGTGCCGTCTTCCAATTTGAGGATTCGTCAATGTTGTATGCGGGACGGGCATGGCTCAATCACTCTGGGAAGTGAGATGGCGGCAGGGATCAGGAACCTGCAGGCAAGACAGTGTGTGTTTATTAATACGGATCGCGGACTTCGGATCAAAACGAGAAGAGGGCGTGGGAAAGATGCGATAATTGATGGTGTTTTGTTTGAAGATATCAAAATGGATTCTGTGCTGACTCCGTTTGTGATCAATTGTTTCTATTTTTGTGATCCGGATGGACACAGCGAATATGTACAATGTAAAGAACCTCTTGCAGTGGATGAGAGAACTCCACAGATTAAAGAGCTGTGTTTTAGAAATATTCAGGCAGAAAACTGTCATGTGGCAGCAGCATTTTTCTATGGACTTCCGGAACAGAAAATTGAGCGGGTGGAAATGAAACATGTGCAGGTCAGTTATGCAAAAGAAGCGGTCAGTGGACAGCCGGCAATGCTGGACGGGATCGATGAGAATATCTGCAAAATGGGAATTTTTGCAAGGAATATAAAGATACTTGTGCTGGAAGATATTCAGGTTATGGGACAGGATGGAGAGGCGATTTTAATGGATGGAATTGATTCTCTGGAATGGACAAAATAAACAAGACTGTATTATACTGTACCTATCAATAAGAGAGAGGATTGTATGATGCAGAAATTAGAATTATATATCCACATTCCGTTTTGCGTACAGAAATGTGCGTATTGCGATTTTTTATCTGCACCGGCAAATGATGCAGTCAAAGCGGAATATGTGATGCATTAAAAAAAGAAATACAAAGATACCGTGAGGTTGCTTCATCTTACCAGGTATCTTCTGTTTTTGTGGGAGGAGGAACTCCGTCCATTTTGTCGTATGGGCAGATTGATGAGATTTTTAAAATGTTGAGACAGGTATTTACCATCGACAAGGATGCGGAGATCACGATCGAAGCAAATCCGGGCACTGTGACGGAAGAAAAACTGGAAGGATGGAAACTGGCGGGAATCAACCGGATCAGCTTTGGATTACAGTCTGTCAATAATGAGGAACTGAAAATGCTGGGACGGATCCATACGTATGAAGAATTCCGGGAATCCTATGACATGGCACGGCAGGCGGGATTTGACAATATCAACGTTGATCTCATCTCAGCCATTCCCGGACAGACCGTAAAAAGCTGGGAGAACACCCTTCGTACAGTGGCAGAATTGCATCCGGAGCATATTTCTGCATACAGTCTGATCATTGAGGAAGGAACCCGGTTTTATCAATGGTATGGAAAAGGACAGACAGATCAGGAGAAATATCCGCCTCTTCCGGATGAAGATGCAGAGCGGCAGATGTATGAGCGGACAGAGGGAATTCTGGAAGAATATGGATTTCATCGCTATGAGATTTCCAATTATGCACGGGAAGGAAAAGAGTGCAGACACAATCTGGGGTATTGGAGCAGAGTAGAGTATTTAGGGATCGGTCTGGGAGCCTCGTCTTTTATTTCCAATACCAGATACCATCTTTGTACAGATATGATCTCTTATATAGAAAGAATAGGATCAGGAGAAGATCTGCGGGAAGAAATCGAAGTGCTGACAAAGGAAGATGCCATGGAAGAATTTATGTTTCTGGGACTTCGAAGGATGCAGGGAATCTCCGGAACCCAGTTTGAGAACTGTTTTGGAAATACGATAGAAGAAATCTACGGAGACGTGATTGAAAAACTGGAGCAGGAAAAAATGTTAGAAGTGAAAGAGGATAAAATCCGGCTGACAAAAAGAGGGATTGATGTCAGCAATTATGTGTCTGCGAATTTCTGCTGTAGGAAAAGATTTTGAAGCTTTTAATAATTCAGAAACAAATATCAAACATTGGATAAACAAAAGAGTGCTATTCTCATACCATCAAACAAAGAAAGGCAGGTATGAGAATATGAAAGAAAAGAACAAGGCAGGCAGAGTGTCCAAAAAGACGATAGCTACAGTATTGATTGCAATGATTGGTACAGTTGGAATCGGGATGTGCATGAGTATTGCATGGAGTTATGCAGCACCAGAGATTGCAAAGGAGTTGTGGATTTACTTTGTCTCATTTAATTTATCAAATCTTTAAAATAAAAGAGTCAGAAACAGGTGCGTCAGAAGAAAAAATTGACCGCACCTTGTTTTTTGTTTACAATTTGTACATAATTCACAAACAAAACGAAAACAAAAATGTGTTAGGATCGTCCTGTATTTTAGGAAAATGGGAAGAGATACAAAAGGAGAAGATAAAAATGATTCGTATACTTGTAGTGGAAGATGATGAAAAATTAAATCAGATTGTATGTACCTATCTGAATGACAGTGGTTTTCAGGCGAAGGGGTGTCTGTCGGCAGCTGCGGCATATGAGGAAATGTATCATACGGTGTACCAGCTGATTATTTCTGATATTATGATGCCGGAGATTGACGGGTTTGAGTTTGCCGGGACAGTTCGCCGGATAAATGAGACGATTCCGATCCTGTTTATGTCGGCAAAAGATGATCTGCCGTCCAAGCGGAAAGGGTTTCAGCTCGGGATCGACGACTATATGGTAAAGCCGATAGAACTGGATGAACTGCTTCTTCGTGTAAGGGCATTGCTTCGCAGGGCAAATATAGAGATGGAAAGAAAAATTACGGTGGGAAATCTGATACTGGATGCGGATGCTATGAGTGCAGAAATTGACGGAGAAGAGATCAGTCTTACTACAAGAGAATTTAATATTATTTACAAGCTTTTGTCTTATCCGAAAAAAACGTTTTCCAGAGCGCAGCTCATGGACGAGTTCTGGGGTGTGGAGACAGATACCAGTCTGAGGGCTGTGGATGTTTATGTTACAAAACTCAGAGATAAACTGTCAGCCTGTGACGGATTTAAGATTGTGACAGTCCGCGGGCTTGGATACAAGGTGGTGCTGCAATGAAAGAACGAGAGGAACAAAGGGGAAAAGTAAAGCAAAGTTTATTTCCGGTTTCTTTATTTGGAATCTATATTGGGGTTCTGTTTCTGATGTCGGGGATACATACCGGACTGATCGTGTTTATGAATTCGGCAGGCTGGAATAAAGCGGTGATGACCGTGGTGCCGATGTGTTACTGGGGAATGGTTGCCATGGGACTGACGCTGTTTACCAGATGGAAGGTAAAAAGAACCTACGAAGAACCACTGTATAAAATGGCAGAGGCTACCAGAAAAGTGGCGAACGGAGATTTTTCCGTCTATGTACCTACATTTCATACAATGGAGAAACGGGATTATCTGGATGTCATGATTCTGGATTTTAATAAGATGGTGGAAGAACTAGGGAGCATTGAAACGCTGAAAACAGATTTTGTGTCAAATGTTTCTCATGAGATGAAAACACCGCTTTCTATTATTAAAAATTATGCGGAACTTTTGCAGAGGGATGCGTTGTCGGAGGAACAGCGCAGAGAATATGGGGAAGCCATTGAAAATACAGCAACGCGCCTGTCTGATCTGATCAGCAATATTTTAAAGCTGAATAAGCTGGAAAACCAGAAAATACAGCCGGAGGCAGAAGTGTATGATGTGTGCAGGCAGTTATGTGACTGCATTCTGCAATATGAATCTGCCTGGGAGAAAAAAGAGATCGAGATGGAAGTAGAAATGGAGGATCGGGCAGAAATTTATGCGGATCAGGATCTGATGGAACTGGTGTGGAATAATCTGCTGTCTAATGCGGTCAAGTTTACCGAGCTGGGCGGTGTGATCACGGTTCGTCAGTTGTCGGATGAGCAGGGGGTGACAATCTCTGTATCGGATACCGGCTGCGGTATGAGCAAAAATACCATGAAACATATATTTGATAAATTTTATCAGGGAGATACGTCTCATTCCAAAGAGGGAAACGGACTGGGGATGGCAATGGTAAAACAGGTGCTGGAGCTTATGGATGGGGAGATTCAGGTCCTAAGTGAAGAAAACAGGGCAGTACGTTTATTGTGACACTGCCCATGGCGGGAAAGGAGTTTGGTCAGTTATGAAAAAGACAGAAAAGTCACAGAGAAATTTTGTGGCATATGAATATAAAGAAGTGAGTGCAAACAGCAGTCAGGCCTCTTTTTTGTTAGATGGATATGAGAATTTTGGGTGGGAACGGATGACAATCTGCCGCAGAGCAGCCAGAGTCGTCATCCGGGGGCCGAGAAGATGATGACTCTGCGATTGAAACGTGATCGGAAAATTGTAAATAAAACGGAGCTTACAAGGCTGCAGCGAAACTTTGAAGCCTGTGTCCGGGAAATTCAGTCGCTGGAAAACAGTAAGACATCGAAAGCGACAATATGGGCGCTGGCAGCAGGAGTGATCGGAACTGCATTTATTGCATGTTCTACGTTTGCGGTGACAGCAGATCCGCCGAAAATCCTTTTGTGTATTATTTTTGCGATTCCCGGATTTCTGGGATGGATCCTGCCGTATTTCCTTTATAAGAAAATTGTGAGAAACCAGACGGAAAAACTGACGCCGATGATCGAAGCGAAGTATGATGAGATTTATGAGATTTGCGAAAAAGGAAATAAGCTGTTGTATTAGAAGTGAAAAAAGTACAGGGTTATAAATTGGAAACAAGGGGAAATATAAAAAGTATAAAGAATATATAAACATGGTTGACAAATACAGACCATGGTGCTATCTTAATATACGGAAGGTGTTAGCACTCAAAACAAAGGAGTGCTAATAAGAAAAACCTCAGGTGAGAGAAAGGAAGGTCTGATGGGATTGAATACAGAACTTGGCGAGCGTAAGCTCACGATTTTAAAAGCGATTATCCAAAACTATCTGGAGACCGGAGAGCCTGTTGGTTCCCGAACACTTTCCAAATACACGGATTTGAATTTGAGTTCTGCGACGATACGCAACGAGATGGCTGATCTGGAGGATCTGGGATACATTTTCCAGCCGCACACTTCGGCAGAAGGATTCCTTCCGACAAAGGCTACCGCTTATATGTGGATATGCTGATGGAGGAGAAGGAGCACGAGATTACAGAGTTGCGCAACACGATGCTTGAAAAATCCGATAAAGTGGATCAGGTGCTGAAGCAGGCTGCGAAAGTGCTTGCAGTGAATACCAATTATGCAACGATGGTTTCCGCTCCTGTGAACAGCCGGAACACATTGAAGTTCATTCAGCTTTCACAGGTGGATCAGGAACAGATTGTGGCAGTGATCGTGATGAATGGAAACGTGATCAAGAACAAGATCATACAGGTTGTCGAGGTGCTTGCCAGTGAGACGCTTCTGAAGCTGAATATGCTTTTGAATACAACACTCAACGGCATGTCGATCGAACAGATCAATCTTGGTCTGATCGCACGATTGAAGGAGCAGGCAGGAATCCACAGCCGGGTGATCAGTGATGTGCTGGATGCCGTGGCGGAGATTATTCATGTAGATGATGATATGGAGATCTACACGAGTGGTGCGACGAACATTTTCAAATATCCGGAGCTGAGCGATAAGCAGAGTGCTCAGGAGATTATCAGTGCATTTGAAGAGAAGCAGCAGCTGGCGGATCTGGTGACAGAGACACTGGCAAGTGAAGAAAATCACGGGATTCAGGTCTACATTGGGGATGAGACTCCGGTCAAGACAATGAAAGACTGCAGCGTCGTAACAGCAACCTACGAATTGGGAGAAGGCATGAAAGGTACGATCGGTATCATCGGTCCCAAGCGTATGGATTACGAACATGTCATGAAGACGCTGAAAACTCTGCAGAGCGAGTTGGATGCAATTTATTATAAAGACCCGGAAGAATAGGAAGGTGATTGCTGGTGGCAGAGAATATGAGTAAAGAAGAGATGGTCAAAGAAGCGGTGGAAGAAGCAAAAGCCAAAGCTTACAAAGAGGCCGAAGAACAGGACACAGAAGAGACTGTGGAAGAAGCAGCTGAAGAGGCTGCAGAGCCAACAGAAGAAACGGAGGGTTCTGAAGAGGGATCCGGTTTCATGAAGAAGTTTGGCAGAAAGAATAAAAAAGATAAAAAAGACGAGAAAATTGAGGAACTGACTGACAGACTCACTCGTCAGATGGCAGAGTTTGATAACTTCCGCAAGCGTACAGAAAAAGAAAAATCTCAGATGTACGAAATCGGTGCGAAAGATATCATAGAAAAGATTCTTCCGGTTGTGGATAACTTCGAAAGAGGAATCGCAGCTGTACCGGAGGAAGAAAAGTCCAACCCGTTTGCAGAAGGAATGGAGAAGATTTACAAACAGCTGATGACTACACTCGAAGAGATTGGCGTAAAACCGATTGAAGCGGTTGGCCAGGAATTTGATCCGGATTTTCACAATGCAGTGATGCATGTAGAAGATGAAGAAGTTGGAGAGAATATCATTACAGAAGAATTCCAGAAGGGTTATCTGTACAGAGACAGTGTAGTAAGACATAGTATGGTAAAAGTGGCAAACTAATAAGGAGGAAATAATCATGGGAAAAATCATTGGTATTGATTTAGGAACAACAAACAGCTGTGTAGCTGTTATGGAAGGTGGACAGCCAACAGTTATCGCCAACACAGAAGGAGCAAGAACAACACCATCTGTAGTTGCATTTACAAAAACAGGAGAACGTCTGGTAGGAGAGCCTGCAAAACGTCAGGCAGTTACCAATGCAGACAAGACAATCTCTTCTATCAAAAGAGAGATGGGTACAGATTATAAAGTAGCGATCGATGATAAAAAATATTCTCCACAGGAGATTTCTGCAATGATCCTTCAGAAACTGAAAGCAGACGCAGAAGGATATCTTGGAGAGAAAGTAACAGAAGCAGTTATTACAGTGCCGGCTTATTTCAACGATGCACAGCGTCAGGCAACAAAGGATGCAGGTAAGATCGCAGGTCTGGATGTAAAACGTATCATCAACGAGCCAACAGCAGCAGCACTTGCTTATGGACTTGACAACGAAAAAGAGCAGAAGATCATGGTATATGACCTTGGTGGTGGTACATTCGACGTTCCATCATTGAGATCGGAGACGGAGTTATTGAAGTATTATCTACAGCAGGTAACAACAGACTTGGTGGAGATGACTTTGACCAGAAGATCACAGACTATATGCTGGCTGATTTCAAGGCAAAAGAAGGAGTAGACTTGTCAACAGACAAGATGGCTCTTCAGAGACTGAAAGAAGCAGCAGAGAAAGCGAAAAAAGAACTTTCTTCTGCAACAACAACAAACATCAACCTTCCGTTCATCACAGCAACAGCTGAAGGACCGAAGCATTTTGATATGAACCTGACAAGAGCAAAATTTGACGAGCTGACACATGATCTTGTTGAAAAAACAGCAGAGCCAGTAACACGTGCGCTTTCTGATGCAGGAATCACAGCAGCAGAATTAGGTCAGGTACTTCTTGTAGGTGGTTCTACACGTATTCCGGCAGTACAGGAAGAAGTAAAACGCCTCACAGGAAAAGAGCCTAGCAAATCCTTGAACCCGGATGAATGTGTTGCTTTAGGAGCATCTGTTCAGGGTGGTAAACTTGCAGGAGATGCAGGTGCAGGAGATATCCTTCTTCTGGACGTAACTCCACTGTCACTGTCTATCGAGACAATGGGAGGAGTTGCTACAAGACTGATCGAGAGAAATACAACAATTCCTACAAAGAAGAGCCAGATCTTCTCTACAGCAGCAGATAATCAGACAGCAGTTGATATCAACGTTGTACAGGGAGAAAGACAGTTCGCAAGAGACAACAAGTCCCTCGGACAGTTCAGACTGGATGGAATTCCTCCGGCTCCACGTGGAATCCCGCAGATCGAGGTTACATTCGATATCGACGCAAATGGTATCGTAAATGTATCTGCAAAAGATCTGGGAACAGGAAAAGAACAGCATATTACAATTACAGCAGGATCTAATATGTCCGATGCAGATATCGACAAAGCAGTCAAAGAAGCTGCTGAATTCGAAGCACAGGATAAGAAGAGAAAAGAAGCGATCGATACAAGAAACGAAGCTGATGCGATGGTATTCCAGACAGAAAAAGCACTCAAAGAAGTGGGAGACAAACTGGATGCAGCAGATAAATCTTCTGTAGAAGCTGATGTACAGGCGCTCAAGGATATCCTTGCAAAATCTACACCGGAAGATACATCCGATGCACAGGTTGCTGAGATCAAAGCAGCAAAAGACAAACTGATGGAAAGTGCACAGAAACTGTTCACAAAGATGTATGAGCAGGCAGGTGCAGCAGGAGCAGGGGCTGCAGGCGGACCGACACCGGAAGCTGGTCCTGCACCGGAAGGATTCCAGGGAGATGACGTAGTAGACGGAGATTACAAAGAAGTTTAAGAGACCAATCTGACGGGAGAGAGCACTCTTTTTCCGGAGTCTGGAAGGCATGTCTTTCAGGCTCCGGCGGTGTGCCCTCGCCTGTTTGGTTATGAGTTGGATCAAGGATGAAAGGTAGATTATTATGGCGGAGTCAAAAAGAGATTATTACGAGGTGCTTGGTGTAAGCAAGGATGCTGACGATGCTGCGATCAAAAAGGCGTATCGTGCACTGGCGAAGAAGTACCATCCGGATATGAATCCGGGCGATGCCGAAGCAGAAAAGAAATTCAAAGAAGCATCCGAAGCCTATGCGGTACTGAGTGATGCTGAAAAACGTCGTCAGTACGACCAGTTCGGTCATGCTGCGTTTGAAGGCGGCGCAGGCGGTGCAGGCGGATTTGGAGGCTTTGACTTCAACGGCGCAGATTTTGGAGATATTTTCGGAGACATTTTCGGCGATTTGTTTGGCGGCGGCGGAAGAAGAGGCGGTCGTGCGAACAATGGCCCGATGAAAGGCGCGAATATTCGAAAGAGCATCCGTATTACATTTGAGGAAGCTGTGTTTGGCTGCAAGAAAGAACTGGAAGTGATTTTAAAAGATCCATGTACGACATGTGGAGGAACAGGTGCAAAACCGGGGACTTCTCCGGAGACGTGTCCGAAGTGTGGAGGAAAAGGTCAGGTTGTCTATACGAGTCAGTCTTTCTTCGGAACGGTACAGAACGTCCAGACCTGTCCGAACTGTGGTGGTTCCGGTAAGGTGATCAAGGAAAAATGTACATCCTGCTCCGGAACAGGATACACTTCAAGTAAGAAGAAGATTGAAGTGACCATTCCTGCAGGAATTGACAACGGACAGAGTGTACGCATCCGCGAAAAAGGAGAGCCGGGTACAAACGGAGGTCCGAGAGGAGATCTTCTGGTCGAGGTGAACGTATCCAGACATCCGATCTTCCAGCGTCAGGATATGCACATTTTCTCAACAGTGCCGATTTCATTTGCACAGGCAGCACTCGGTGGAGATGTGAAGATTCAGACTGTGGACGGAGCGGTGATCTACAATGTTAAGCCAGGTACAAAGACCGATACAAAGGTACGATTAAAAGGCAAGGGAGTCCCGTCCCTGAGAAATTCCGCAGTGCGTGGAGATCACTATGTGACACTGGTGATCCAGACGCCGGAAAAACTCAGTGCAGAGGCAAAAGAGGCACTGCGCAGATTTGATGAACTGAGTGGAAACTCACTGCATCAAAATGACAGTAATCCGGAAAAAAGCGAGAAAAAAACCAAAAGAAAAAGGTTTCATGGATAAAGTAAAAGAAGCCTTTGAAGGGGAAGATTAAAATTCAGAATGAAGCCAGGCAGAGACAGTCTCATAGAGAGGCTGTCTCTGCTTGTTTCATGCCTGCAAATACGATAACAGATCGCTCTCCCAGCAAAACAGTCTGTCCTGCAGTCGGCATATCGTTCCCGGAAAATGTCTGATGCAGCAAGTCCCCGGTATTGACTGCAATCTTCCAGACATAACCGTTTGGAAGGGATGGGAGCACAAGTTGTTTTGCAATCCAGTGTGCGTTGACTGCAAGAAATACAAGATCTTCCTGTCCGGTCTTTTCATCAAATCCTGAGAACATCACGCAGGCAGTGTGAGAATCTGAGGAAGGAACAGGCGGCTCTGAGGTAAGTCTGTGGCTGCTCATGGAAGGGTATGAGGTGTAGCTCGGCTCCAGATCTCTGCGGATGGATGGGTGCTGTTTACGAAATGCGATCATATATTGAAAGAACGCAAACAGGGCCTGATTTTTGGACAGCAGACTCCAGTCCAGCCAGGAGATTTCGTTATCCTGACAGTATGGATTGTTGTTGCCAAATCGTGTATCTGCAAATTCATCTCCGGATAAAAACATTGGTGTACCCCGGCTGCACATCAGCAGTGCACAGGCATTTTGCATCATTTTCAGCCGCAGGCGGAGGATTTCGGGATTGGAAGTTTCTCCTTCTTCTCCGCAGTTCCAACTGTGGTTGTCATCACAGCCGTCGGTATTGTTCCAGCCGTTTGCCTCGTTATGCTTCTGGTTATAGCTGTATAGATCGCACAGTGTAAATCCGTCATGACAGGTCAGAAAATTGACGGAAGCATTTCCCCCCCCGCGGTACTGCGGATTGTATAAATCCGGGGAGCCAAAGATCCGTTTCAGAGCAGTCTCATGAAGTCCGTCATCCCCTTTTAGAAAACGCCGCATGTCATCCCGGTAGCGTCCGTTCCATTCGGCCCAGCGTCTCCGGGACGGAAAGGAGCCAACCTGATAGAGTCCGCCCGCATTCCATGCTTCGGCAATGAGTTTTACATTCCCAAGGATCGGATCAAAGGCAAGGCTCTGCAGAAGGGGCGGCTGACTCATTGGAGAGCCGTCTTCATTTCTTCCGAGAATGGAAGCCAGGTCAAAACGGAAACCGTCTACCCGGTAGTCAGTGACCCAATAGCGCAGACAGTCTAAAAATAATTTAACGGGTGAAAAATTTGTGTTCTCTGGTTTCCGGCTGGGTTCTCTCAACTGGAGTTTCCACAGAAGGTTCATCAGAGCAGTCGCAAGGTGTTTCGGAAGCCTCGCCGCACTGAACGGAAGCCTCTCCGGTTTCAATAACGGCACCAAAAGCAATCGGGATCTGGATGCAGAGACTCTGGGTTACAGTAAACGTGCAGGAGGTTTTGCTGCCCGGACACTGTGATCAGTGTGGATGCCAGGATCGCCGCAGCAGATTGTTCTGGCGGTTCCGGGATGTGCAAACGGGGAGACCGTTACAGGAACGCAAACGGTTTCTTTCTGGTAAAACGTAGATTCACAGGATTCTGTGGAACCGCAGGAAGGCCCGCATATGGTCAGGCCGGAAGCGGTCTGGCCGCCGCCGAAAAGACAGAGATTGACTGGGCCGACCGCATAAGGTCTGACAAGAGAAAAGCAGACCTGCATCTCACCATCCACTTTATCCAGTGGGAAATCGAATTTCAGTCCCGTACATCCGGTTGGCGGATCCGGATGCTGGATTGTTTTGAGTTCTACATTTTCACCCCAGATTACGTTCTGCGATTTTCCGTCGATTACGACCGTAACATCCAGGATATCCTCCTGCGTGATCGCGCTGCAGATACCAAGCAGGAAATGGCTTAAGTCTGCATAGAGAGGTGTGTCTGTTCCAACACCCGCAATATCATAGCAAAATCGCTGGTATTCTCCCGGTTTTGGGGTTAAAACGGAAGTCTCCGTATTGAGTGAAAAAACGAACGGCAAAATCCGCTCGCCGATAACAGTAGAATAGTCTGTTTCATAATTACATGATGTCATAAGAAATACCTTTTGAAAAATTTTATTCTGTATAGTATATGATAAATCTCAAAACATGTTATAATTGCCATGTGTTTTTCAAATTTGGGAAAAGGGGATGGAAAAACAAGAAATAGGAATTTATGGGAGAGAAAAGATGTTTATGAGAAAAAAGGAAAATGAGCTGCAGATTGACTGGAAGCATTTTTATTTGGGTGTACTGGCACTGGTCATTCCGATGGCACTTCAGAATCTGATCAATGTGGGTGTAACGGCTGCGGATGTGGTGATGCTGGGGCGCGTAGGAGAGACAGCGCTGTCCGGATCTTCTCTTGCAGGGCAGGTGCAGTATATTATGACGTTGTTTTTGTTCGGGCTGACATCCGGAGCAACGGTTCTGACCGCACAGTATTGGGGGAAAAAGGACCTGCGGACAATCGAGAAGATTTTGGGTCTTGGAATGCGGGCTGCGGTTTTTGTGACTGCATTATTCTTTCTGGCAGCGCAGATCATGCCAGAGCAGCTTTTGCGGATATTTACAAGTGAACCAGAGGTGATCAAAGAGGGCGTGAAGTATTTGCGGATTGTTAGTTTTTCTTACATTTTTATGGGGATCACACAGACTTATCTTTATATTATGCGAAGTGTGGAACGGGTCGTTGTGGCAACGGTGGTATATTTGTGTTCCCTGCTCTGCAACATTACGATCAATGCCATTTTGATCTTCGGGCTTCTCGGAATGCCCGCCATGGGCGTGCAGGGTGCGGCAATTGGAACGCTGGTTTCCAGGCTCCTGGAGATGGTACTGGTATGTGTGTACTCGAAAGTGTGGAACAAAGATATCAAGTTCAGGATCGCCTACTTTTTTAAAACAGAGCACGTTTTAAATATGGATTTTCTGAAATACGCATTCCCGGTGATCTTAAACGAGGTGCTCTGGGGACTTGGAACTGCGACAAATACGGCAGTGCTTGGTCATATGGGAAGTGCTGCAGTTGCGGCGAATTCGGTCGCACAGGTGGCCAGACAGCTCGCAACGGTGGTAGCATTCGGACTTTCCAGTGCGACAGCGATCTATCTGGGCAAAACCATTGGAGAGAAAAAGTATGAGCATGCAAAAGCATATGCAAAGAGGTTCGTATGGCTCAGTGTGATTATGGGAGTTGTGGGAGGTGTGCTGATCCTTCTGATCTCACCGGTTATGGCAGAGACGATGACTCTGTCTGAAACAGCAAAGGGTATATGCGGTTCATGTTCTTTGTAATGTCCTATTTTGTGGTAGGGCAGGCGTTCAACACAACGATGGTCGTGGGAACCTTCCGTTCCGGCGGAGATACCCGGTTTGGCCTGCTGCTGGATATGTCTACCATGTGGGGATGTTCCATTTTATTTGGTGCGCTCGCAGCGTTTGTGTTCCACTGCAGTGTTCCGGTGGTGTATATGATCCTGATGAGTGATGAGATCATTAAGATTCCGATCACCTGGCGCCGGTACAAGAGCTATAAATGGCTGAAGGATGTAACAAGAGAAGAATTGTAGGGGAAGCTCCTTTCTAAAAAAATCTTGCAAAATTATCTGCAATCTTATAAAATGCAGAAGTGACTTTTGTAAAGAATTATTTTTAGGAAGGAGTTTTCTGCATGGCAGACATCAAAATAAAGAAAGATCACTGTCCGCTGATCCTGACACACAGTCTGATCGGAGGGAAATGGAAGCTGAAGATCTTGTGGCATATTCTGCAGGGCGATAATCGATTTTCGGAGTTAAAAAAGGAAATCCCGGGTATTTCGGAAAAAGTGTTATATTCGAATTTGAAAGAACTGGAGGATGCAAGGCTTTTATACAGGGAAGTGATCAAGGAAAAGAAGCCGTCCGTGATTCGTTACCGTCTTTCAGAAGAAGGCGTGGAGGTCAGGGCACTGATCGATGCGGCACACCGGTTTGCCAATCGGTATGCAAAAAAGCATATACATACTAAAAAGTAAGGTATTGCGAAATGTGAGTGAATTGTGTATAGTCTTTTTGTCAGTAGAGAAGACATATTTTTTTATACATATGTTAGTTAAAACTAACAAGAGTAAATAAAAACTAATGGAGGTGGTGGTATCAAAAAATATGTATCGACAATCATATTGGCGGCGGTGTTGTTCGTAGTTTCTGTCTGCTCTCTGTTTATCGGGGTGATGGATGCGGATCTGGCGTCGCTGATGCAGGGAGATCCGGAAGTGATCCGGTTGTTTCTGATTTCAAGGATTCCGCGGCTTCTGGCAATTCTGTGTACAGGAATCGGAATGAGTACAGCAGGCTGATCATGCAGCAGCTTTGTATGAATAAGTTTGTGTCTCCGACTACGGGAGCAACGATTTCTTCGGCCCAGCTTGGAATTTTGCTGGCTCTGGTATTTCTCCCGGAGTCTACACTTCTTGGAAGAGCAGTGTTTGCGTTTGTGGCGGCGATTCTGGGAACCTGGATTTTTGTGTGGTTTGTTCAGAAAATCGTTTTAAAGATGTGGTGCTGGTACCGTTGGTCGGAATCATGTTTGGAAATGTGATCGGAGGGATCACCAGCTTCATTGCCTATCAATACGAGATGAATCAGGCGCTGTCCACCTGGCTGGTAGGGCATTTTTCTATGGTACTGCGCGGGAGATATGAGATTGTGTATCTGACAGTACCGCTGGTTGTGCTGGCATTTGTATTTGCAAACCATTTCAATATTGTGGGGATCGGAAAAGAATTCTCTCAGAATCTGGGAGTGCCTTATAATCTGGTGCTTTTTATGGGCCTTACGATTGCGGCAATGATTACGGCGTCGGTGGTGGTAGTGGTTGGTTCGATTTCTTATATCGGTCTGATCGTTCCGAATATTGTCACCATGTTCAATGGTGATAAGATCCGCGGAACGCTGGCAGATACGGCGCTGTTTGGCGCTTTGTTCGTTATCGTATGCGACATGATCTCGAGAGTGGTGATTGCCCCTTACGAGCTGCCTATCGAACTGATCGTAGGAATTCTCGGCAGCATCCTGTTTGTAGGACTGTTGCTGTATCGACTGAAAAACGGAGGAAGAAGAATACTTCTGGGGAAAGGAGGCAGACAGGATGCACAGTGCAGTTCATAAGACAAACAGCAGAAAGCTTCTTGTTTTAGGGATACTGGTGGCGGCAGCAGCAATCGCCTATCTGTTTGTGGATGTTTCTTTTTCAAATGAGCGTCTGTTTCGGTATGCTATGAAAATCCGGATTCCAAAGCTGATGGTCATGCTGGTGGCATCTGCTGCCATCGGAGGGGCAACGATCGTATTTCAGACTATTATTCACAATACGATTGTGACACCATGTCTGTTGGGAATGAATTCGTTGTATACGTTGATTCACACAGCAGTGGTATTCTTTGCAGGTTCCGGAAGTTTTCTCGCTGTCAATGCGAACGTGTCTTTTGTGGTCGATCTGTTTTTAATGAGTACAACAGCTGTTTTGGTCTACAGCTATCTGTTCAAAAAAACAAACTATAATGTGTTGTATGTATTGTTGATCGGAACGGTTTTGACTTCGTTTTTCGGAAGCATTCAGAGTACGCTTACAAGAATCATGGATCCCAATGAATATGACAGCCTTCTGGCAACGCTGGTAGCAAGCTTTAACAACGTCAACTCGGAAATTATTCTGGCAGCAGTCCTGGTTCTGGCAGGTATCGTGTTTGTGTTGCGAAAAGAACTTGCGCTTTTGGACGTGTTGTCTCTTGGAAGACATCAGGCAATCAATCTGGGTGTGGATTATGACCGGGCCATCCGGAAACTTCTGCTTGGAGTGACACTCTGTATCGCGACCGCCACAGCGATGGTAGGACCGATTTCATTCCTCGGACTGATCATCGCAAATCTGTCCAGACAGTTTTTGAAAACATACCGGCATTCGCAGCTGATCATGGGATCTGTCTTCTTCGGGATGTTTGTTCTGGCGGCAGGGCAGATGATTTCGGAACAGATCTTTGTATATGCGATTCCGGTCAGTGTATTTATTACAGTAGGCGGAGGAGGATACTTTTTGTATCTTCTGTTGAGAAAAAGGAGGAGTTAGAAGAGTGAAGATACGTGGAGTAAAAAAACAGTATCACGGAAAAACCGTGGTGGATTCCGTTTCTTTTGAAATTCAAAAAGGAAAAGTAACTGCTCTGATCGGTCCCAATGGAGCGGGAAAATCTACTGTGATGAGCATTCTTTCCAGACTGATCGCAAAGGATGAAGGAGTGGTAGAGTTTGAAGGAAAGAAGCTGGAGCACTGGAAGAGTAAAGAATTGTCAAAGCATCTGGCGATTCTGACACAGAGTAATCATATTGAGATGAAGCTGACAGTCAGAGAGCTGGTTGCATTCGGACGGTTCCCGCATTCGGGAGGGCGGATGACCAAGCAGGATAAAGAAATCGTTGCACAGGCGATCGATTATATGGAACTAAAAGAGTTTGAAGACCGGTTTCTGGATGAATTGTCCGGAGGACAGCGGCAGAGAGCATACATCGCCATGGTCATTGCGCAGGATACGGAGTATGTCTTTTTGGATGAACCGACGAATAATCTGGATATTTATCATGCTTCGAATATGATGAAGATGGTGCGGAAGTTAAGTGACGAGCTGGGAAAAACAGTGATCCTTGTGCTTCATGAGATTAATTATGCAGCCTTTTATTCAGATTATATCTGTGCATTTAAAAACGGAAAAATCGCGAAATATGGAACCGTTGAAGAAGTCATTCAAAAAGAAGTCCTTTCTGAGATTTACCAGGTGGATTTTGAAATTTTAAATATCAAAGGAAAACCATTATCGGTATATTATTGATGACAGAAAATGGAAGAAAACAAAGATGGAGGAAGAAGATGAGAAAATTAGCAAAAGTATTATTGGCAGGAGTGGCAGCACTCAGTCTGACAGCATGCGGACAGGCAGAAGGAACAACAGGAAGTTCTGCGGATACAACGGCAAAGGAGCAGAAACAACAGGAAACACCTGAGAAGATCAAGATCCAGTCTCTGAATGCAAACGGAGAAGAAATTTCTCTGGAAGTACCATATGATCCGGAACGTATCGCTGTTTTGGATATGGCAGCACTGGATATCCTGGATAATCTTGGTGTTGGAGACAAAATAGTAGGTTCTGCATCTACTTCTCTGGAGTACCTTTCTGATTATGTGGATAATGAAAAGGTTGCAAATCTGGGAACGATCAAAGAGGCAGATCTGGAGGCTGTGATGGAGTGTGAGCCGGAAGTGATTTTCATCGGCGGACGTCTGGCTTCTTCCTATGACGCGCTCAGTGAAATTGCACCGGTTGTATACCTTTCGACAGATGTGGAGACAGGTGTCGTAAAAAGCGTGACAAAAAATGCAGAGACGATTGCTTCTATGTTTGGGCTGGAAGATGAAGTAAAAGAAAAGACAGCCGGTTTTGATGAAAGAATTGAAGCATTGGCAGAAAAAGCAAAAGGGCATACAGCACTGGTAGGAATGACTACAAGCGGAAGCTTTAACTTAATGGGAAATGACGGAAGATGCTCCATTATCGGAGTGGAGATCGGATTTGACAATCTGACAGCTGCTGAAAGTACCTCAACACATGGAAATGAAGCTTCATTTGAAACAGTTGTCGAGAAAAACCCAGAGTATATTTTCGTGATGGATCGTGATCAGGCAATCGGGGCAGACGGGGCACAGACGGCAAAAGAAATTATGGAAAATGAACTTGTTATGCAGACAGATGCTTACAAAAATGGAAAAATCATCTATCTGGAACATCCGGCAGTATGGTACACTGCGGAAGGCGGAATCACTGCACTGGATGTGCTGCTTTCTGATCTGGAGGAGTCCCTGTAAAAAGTTGTTGTGTGCATTATCCTCAAATTGTGGTACAATAGAATCAGTCTGAAATCCTGTTTTCAAAGATGGAGACAGATGAATTTATAGAACAAAGAGAGGTAATGAAAATGGAAGAACAATATACAGAAGGATGTTCCGAAGAGTCCTGTGCAGGATGTTCTCATTCCGGTTCCTGTGAAAGCCAGAAGCAGAATGCAGGCAATACGGCGCCATCCAAAGCACCGGCAAATGTAGGTTCCCAGGTGAAAAAAGTGATTGGAGTCATCAGCGGAAAGGGTGGCGTTGGAAAATCGCTGGTAACAGCTTCCCTGGCACGTATGATGATCGAAAAAGGATATACGGCAGGAATTTTGGATGCAGATATTACAGGTCCATCCATTCCGAAGATGTACGGAGTGCACGAGATGGCAATCGGAAACGAGATGGGAATGCTTCCGTGCAGCGCACCGGATGGAACAAGGATCATGTCCGTCAACCTGCTTTTGGAAGAGGAGGACACACCGGTCATCTGGAGAGGTCCTGTGATCGCAGGCGTTGTGACACAGTTCTGGTCAGATGTGATGTGGGGAGATTTGGATTATCTGTTCGTTGACATGCCTCCCGGAACGGGAGATGTTCCGTTGACTGTATTTCAGTCCCTGCCTGTGGATGGAGTTGTGATCGTCACCTCTCCGCAGGATCTGGTACAGCTGATCGTAAAGAAGGCGTACAACATGGCAAAACAGATGAACATTCCGGTTCTTGGAATCGTGGAAAACTACAGTTACATCAAATGTCCGGACTGCGGAAAAGAGATCAAAGTGTTCGGTGAGAGTCATATTGACGAGATTGCAAAAGAACTGGGAGTACCGGTACTTGGCAAGATGCCGATCGACACTGCGATTGCAGAAGCAGTAGAAGCAGAAAAATTTTATGAAGTGACGAACCCGTATTTGAAAGAAATCGATTTGTAGGGGGCTGGGAAAGAAAAGAAGGCTTGTGCTGGAAATGTGCGGAAATATGCCGTCGTCTCAAAGTGCTGAATCTTTGAGGCGGCGGCTTTTTATCACAGATTTTTATAACTGAATATTTTTGAACAGATCTCCAAGGCTTGTACCGATCTCTTCGGTTTTTGGAATCTCAACTTTTTCTACAACTTCTTCTTCCGGTTCTTCCAAAGCTTTCATGCTCAGGCTGATCTTGCCGTCTTTAATACCGATGACTTTGACCTGAACTTCATCTCCTACATTCAAAACAGCTGCAGGATTCTTGACGCGTTTTTGAGAAATCTGAGAAACATGTACCAGTCCGGAAAGACCGTTTTCCAGTTTGACAAATGCACCGTAGTTCTGTAATGTCTCTACAGTACCGGACATAACCGTACCGATTGGGATACTTGCGATCTGTGCTTCTTTTTCTTT
>ENA-OQCK01000187-OQCK01000187.1-human-gut-metagenome-genome-assembly--contig:-NODE-187-length-37092-cov-3.916786_pt1 | contig 37092 bp, 41 predicted proteins | sample MGYA00242498_ERZ504578 | MGnify/ENA primary metagenome ERZ504578 (study PRJEB26092, sample SAMD00036229) | human gut metagenome | host: Homo sapiens | study: EMG produced TPA metagenomics assembly of...
CGGTTAATTAAAAATTAGAAATTAGAAATTAGAAATTAAAAATTAGACACTCGATTATTTACTCTCAACTCTTAATAGCTAGTCGCTAACTCAACTGTATCCGTATTTCTTACCGTAGCCGTAATACTTTCCGTATTTACCATAGCCGTAGTAATAACCGTATTTTTTCTTCTTCATATCGATTCCGTTGACTACTGTGCATAAGTTGGGGAGACGATGATGCTCCTGAAGCTCGTTGATGAGCTGGTAATCGGTCTTATGCGTATAATCTGCACGACAGACGTAGATGCTGGCGTCGCTACGCGCGAAAGGATGAGCGTGTCGGTCACCATGCCGATAGGGGCTGTATCCAGTACGATATAGTCATATTCTTTGCGTAATGTACTGATGGTGTCTTCCAGTGACTGGCGTGCCAGTAGTTCCGTAGGATTGGGTGGGATGGGACCGCCCAATAGCAGGTCGAGGTTGGAAGTTATGCCGGAAGCTGTATCAGCGCATGAAGGTCTGTGGATTTGGGGGCGACAAGGTATTGGGTGATTCCTTTTTCTTTGTGTGAAAGATGGAACAACTTGTTCAATCCCGGTTTGCGTATATCCAATCCTACCAGAATGACCTTTTTGCCGAGCAGCGCCAGACTGAGGGCGAGGTTGGAAGCTATGAAAGTCTTGCCTTCACCGCTTATGGTGGAGGTAACCAGGACGACTTTCTTATCCGGATCGCCCATCATGAAGAGCAGGTTGGTGCGCAGGCTGCGGAAGGTTTCCGTCATGATGTCGTTGTCGTTTTCGCGTACGGCAATGGCAGACTCTTCATGCTTGTTTGAACCGGTAAGGGGGATGTCACCGATAATGGGAACCTTTGTGAGCTTTTCCACATCGGTATGCCCTTCAATGCGGAAACGGAGCAGGTTCAATAGGAAAATGATGCCCAAGGGAATGCCGATGCCGATGACAAAGGTAATCATATAGATTTTTTTGCCTTGGGGAGAAACGATGCCGGCAGGCATGGGTTCTTCGATAATGCGTCCATTGTTAGCGGTTGCAGCCAGTGTGATGGCGTTTTCCTCGCGTTTCTGCAGCAGCATGATGTAGAGGGTGGCCTTGATTTCCTGCTGGCGTGCGATACTCATGAACTCCTGCTCCTGCTTGGGGGCGTTGCTGATGCGGCTTTCGTACTTGCGCGACTGTCGGTCGATGTTGCTCCGGGTGATTTGCAGGCCTTTCAAAACACTGTTTACGGTGGTTTTCACATTGTGGCGCATGGCCTCGATCCCCGTGTTCAGATTGATGATGGCGGGATTGCTTTCGGAGGAGGTACGTAGCAGGCGCTTACGCTCCACGATGAGATTGTTGTACTTGTCTATGGCGGAGGTCAGGTTCATGTCGCTCAGTCCTACGTTGCAGGGATGATCTCGTCGTTGTTTGCAGGATTGTTGATGTAGTCGCGCAGATAGTTCACGAGGTTGATTTGGGTGGCGTTCTCTGCATATTGCTGTTCATACTTGGAACTTTCCTGAAGGGCAAGCTGCGCGTCGCTGCTGATGTCGGTCAGTCCGGCGCGTTGCTTGAATTCCGCCAGTTCGGTTTCTGTGGTGCCCAGTTCGTGGTTGATGATGCTGATACGTTCCTCGATGAAGTCGGCGCTTTTCTGGGCCACTTCATTCTTTTCGGTGTTGGTGTCCTGATTATAGAGTATTATCAGTCTTGGGTGAAATCGGAGGCTCGTTGTATATGGGTGTTTTGTACACTGATGGTGGCAATGGTACTGGTATTGGATATAGGGGCTACGGTCAGACCTGCCTATAGCCTGCTGCTGCGGCAGTGGGGGTACTGATGATAGCCTTCAGATTGACGGGCTCTTGCGGAGCAGGCGATGAATCATTGTGCGAAATGGTGATGACACCTACCGGGAGTGGTAGAATGGCAGGTAGTTCGTCGAAAGATTTGGTCGTTTCTTGCTTGTCTCCGTTTTGTATATAAAAGGCTGTGACAATCAGTTGGCCGGTAGGGGAGTATATCAGTTCCAGCCGAATGTTCCTTCCAGTTTGTCAGCTTCCTCGGCGGTCATGAACACATCAAGAGGGGAGTTTTTGTAAAGTGGAACATCGTAGCCGAAAGATTGTTCGATGGCGATGTTAGTATAAAGGTTCAGACGTGACACGACTTTCTTGATGAGTGTCCTTGATTTCAGAATTTCCAGCTCATTGTCAAAGTTGCTGGTCATGGAAAGCATACCAAAATCCTGCATGGCAGACAGTGCATTGTTGGTACTTTTCTTGTCGTCTTCTTTAATTAGGATAGAAGATGACACTTCGTAGACGGGTATTTGGTAACGGAGATAAGCAAAGGCCAGGCCAGTGCATATCAATACGCTTGCCACAAACCAGGGCCAATGAATGATGTATTTGAAAAAGAGGGCTTGGAAATCTGTTTTTTCCTCTTTTTCGTTTAAAAGGTCATCGTATAAATCTTCTTTCATTTTTTGAGGATTAAAATTATCTTACAATGTTGACAATCAGACTTGCGAGTGAAACAAGGGAAGTAATCACAGAAACCCAGATAGTGGTACTGTTACTGACGCTTGCACTCTTTGCCTTGGTTTTATTTGGAGCTATATAAAGGATATCATTCTGCTGCATGTAGTAGTAGGGAGAATGAAGAATATTCTGCTCGTTCAAGTTTAGGCTGATGACATTTCGCTGGCCGTTACAGTCTTCGCGGATGAGCTTGACGTTGTTTCGTATACCGTAAATGGTCATGTCGCCTGCCATGGCAAGCGCCTCGAAAATATTCACTTTCTCATTATTGATAGTGAAAGTTCCGGGACTGTTCACTTCACCGAGGACAGAAATTTTGTAGTTGGACATACGTACAGTGACAATAGGTATTTCTTTGAGATAAGGACGAAGCTGTTCACGGATAAGGTTCTCGCTGCATTTTTAGTTAAGCCGCCTACTTGCAGTCTGCCTATCACGGGGAAGTCTATCTCACCTGCATTGTCTACGAGATATTGTTGCAGAGCTGGTTGCGATGTAGTGCTGGCATTGGATTGTGCTATGTTATTATAGGTCTGCATGGTCAGGTTGAACGGTGCGGCAGCTTGCGGATCAGTGGTGTTTATGGTGATATTCAGCAAGTCTTTAGGTTGGATACGCGCATCGTAGAGGGTATCCTGCTGGTTGACTTCATTGATGACGATTTCCTTATAACTCTTATCTGTAAGTGATTCGTAACTTTGTAGATAAGGTACTTTTTTGTAAGATTGGCAGCTTGCCAATGTAATTGCCGCCATCAAGATGGCTATACTTTTCTTGTTTTTCATTACTGCTCCTTTTAATTTTTGATTTTCAATTTTAATTCTCAATACGCTTCTTTCTCGCCTTGAATGGCGTTTCTGATTGTCTTGTATATAATGTATAAATCCAATAGAAAAGTCCAGTGTTCCAGATACCATACATCGCGCTGTACACGTCCTTCCATTTGCCAGAGTTCTTTGGTCTCACCACGTAGCCGGTGACTTGGGCCCAACCGGTGATGCCGGGCTTTACCAGATGTCTGACCATATATTTGTCGATAAGGCGTGAATATTCTTCAGTGTGTTTCAGCATATGGGGGCGTGGCCCTACAACGGACATTTGCCTAGTAACACATTGATAAATTGGGGAAGTTCGTCAATGCTGGCTTTACGGATGAAATCTCCGATTTTTGTTTTGCGCGGGTCATTGGCGGTGGCTTGTAGTTCGTCACTGTCTATGTTGACACGCATCGAACGGAATTTGTAACACCAGAATTCATTTCCATTCTCTCCGCTTCGTTTTTGTTTGAAGAAGATAGGACCGGGGGAGGATAGCTTGATAGCGGTACCTATGATGATGTAGACGAAGGGGAATACTGTACACAGAAAAACGAGGGAGAAAAAGAGGTCGAAGGCTCTTTTCAGCAGGCGATTTTCCATTTGTGCCAAAGGTTCCTCGCGGATAGTGAGTACGGGGATATTGCCAAACATCTCGAAGTGCATGCGACGATGCAGGTAATTGCGAATATTAGGTACACTATAGAAACGAATCAAGTGATTTTCGCAATAATTGATGATTGGAAGTATTTCATGGCTACGTGCAGAAGGCAAGCAGCAATAGACTTGTTCTATATGGTGTTGCTGTAAATAAGTGACAACTTCTTTAGGCTGCCCTAAATAGGGGACATCTTCGGGAAAATCATCAGAAGGTACATCACAGAAATAGCCGGTAATGCGGAAGCCCGTGGTGGGATCTCCGGTCATTTCTTGATAGAGTTCTGTCATGTTTTTGTTACTGCCGATTAAAATGACGGTACGTGAGTTACCTCCATGTTCTCGATATTTTTTCAGTAAATACCGGAAAAGAAGACGATATATAGCGAGGCAGATAAAGAAAATACTATAAAAGCATGTAAAAAAACGGAGTGAACTGGTACCGATATCTGCTAAAGTAGCCAAGCTGATGAACAGCGTGGCGTGAAAAGTTGTATTACGGAGAGCCCGACGTACAATGCGTTCCGGACGTACAATACGTTCATGCAGTACGACGCCATTGGAGTAATTGCAAAGTAGATAGACTAGATTCAATAATACCAATAGCTGGGACAATGAATGTGTAAATTCATTGCCCAGTGTTTGGTAGTCAAAAATGTGATATAGCGAGATGAAATGATGTTCAGTAAGCATAAGTCACCAAAGATAATGACGAACTTAATCACTTTATTGAAATGGAGAACTTGTTTCATAATTCACACTAATTCAATAGCTTTTTTCTTTCTCAATGGTATTGAAAGAGAAAAAACTGTTCATTCTTGTTTGTTTAATAATTCTCTTACTTACAAGGTAATGGATACCAATACTCTCTTACTTACAAGGTAAGAGGTGGTATTTTATTTGGAGAATAATCTTATAAACCAGCCATTAAAAGGTATTTTACATTAAAAGACTATATATGTAATTAAAATGTAAAACGATATTTTATCTCATAATTAAATTTAATTTTTGAATTCAAAATGGGGGCGTTTATGTAAATATATAAGACTGAAATACAAGTGGCTGCAATGTGTCTTATATCTATATATGAGATAAATATGAATTAAAAAATAAATCTATTTTTTGCGATTGTAGTAATCTTTTTCATATCTTTGCAGCCACAAAACATATTCTCTTACCTTGTAAGTAAGAGAGTATTGGTATCCATTACCTTGTAAGTAAGAGAATAAAATTGGATAATAAAAGTACTCCTATACAAATAGGAATACTTTTACAAATTCTAGTTTTTAGGGCTTTTTCTTTTTGTTTGGATGGATTGTTGCAATCACTTTTTTATTTGCTTTACTCATCGCATTGTTGTCAAAAGAAGCAAGGTAAACGTGAGTTACCTTTTCAGAAGTATGTCCTAAGCTTTCACTAATCACAGAAATGGCCACTCCTTCGTCTTTGGCAGTGGTGGCCCAGCTATGGCGGGCTACATAAGATGTTAATGGAATGCTTAACCGTAACATCTTCGAAAGTGTGTGTAAATGTTGGTTGTAGAGCCGTAAAGCACTTTTGTATTGTCTGTAACCATCTTCCCCGGTCAGTGATAATATCGGTAGCAAATAGGGGGAAGAGGCGGCTTCGTTCTTATACCTATTTATAATCTGTGCGGCATACGACTCTATATGTACGGACAATTGCTGACGGGTCTTATGACGGTAATAATAAATGGTATTGTGCTTGACATCCGTTTTGCGGAGATGTACAAGGTCTACGAACGGAATGCCTCGTAAGTAAAAACTTAACAGAAACATGTCGCGGCTGAAACGCAAGGCGGGTTTCTTCTCCAAATCAAGATTTACCAAGCGCCGGATTAGTAAAGGAGAGATGGCCCGTTTGGCGGTAGGCTCATAACCGGTGAATACATAGGCGAACAAATCGTCTATACTGTGTGTGAATGGAATGCCTTGTTCGGCAGCTTGGTGAGAGATGGAACGGAGCATACGCATATAGGTGGATATGGTATTATGGCGCCGTCCTTCACCGAGCAGCCGGTCTTCGTATTGCTTGATGAGGCTGGGGGTAAGCTCTGCAAAAGTGATGGAACGGTGGCCGACGAAGCGGAAAAAGCTGTTCACTGTACTGGTATATATACCGGATGTACTGTATCGTCCGGCTTGTTTTGTCCGCTGTATCAGGGAAGCGGAAAAATTATGTATAGTATTCATAATCTGAATTTTAATATTTTAAATACATATAAAACAACCTTGAGCATGAAATGATTGTATGGCAATCAATGCACGCTTAGGGGAGAAATGGTAAAATTTCTATATAAATTCAGATATGTATTCTCCGGGCAGACAGGAGGAGGGTTACAGTATGCCCGAACGTACCCGACTCAGTGTTTCGGGGGTCATCAGCAGATAGGACGCAATGTGCGACAAAGGAGCCCGCTTGATGACTTCGGGCTGATGTTCCATGAGCTGGTTATAGCGCTCGCGTGCAGTCTCAAACCGCCAGGAGTCAGCCTTTATCTGTGAAACAATCAGGGAATATTCCAGAATCTTCCGATAGAACATGTTTATTTCCCATGAGATTTCGGTAAGTGTCAGCAGCTTGTTGTATGGCAGCAGGTATACGACACTCGGTTCGAGTGCCTCAATCATGAGGTGGGTGGGTTCCTGCTTCAAGGTACTTTCTATGCAGATGATGATGCAGCCTTCATAGGAAAAGTGTTCGGTGACGTCTTTACCGTTTTTATAATAGAATTGGCGCAACATGCCTTTTCCTACAAATACGATATTATGGCTTATCTGCCTTCATTGAGTAATAATGCGCCCTTTTCTACTTCCTTGCGAATGAGGATTTCCTCTATCAACCTTCTTCCCTCGGGAGCCATGCCTGGATAGCGGGAGTTGATAGCGGCATCTACGGTTTCTTTCAATAGTGCATCCATAAGACCATGATTTATTTGTTCAGTAAGCAAGACCGGTAAAGTTCGGTCCGCTTCTGCTTTCGGGGAGCAAAGATAGGACTTTTGGAATTAAAAACAATTCCGGATGAAGCTTTTGTTTACCCATTTCATGCCATACCAGCGGCGGACGAAAATGAAGCCGCGGATATTCTCGTCCAACAGGAAGGCTACCCACATGCCGCAGATACCCCAGCCGAAGGGAAAGCCGAAAAGGTATCCCACACCTACAGCTACACTCCACTGCACCACCAACTACGTAGAAGGGGTAGTTGACATCTCCTGCCGCACGAAGGGCGTTGGTGGCGAAGATGTTGATGGGGCGGCCTATTTCGAGGAGTACATCTATGATAAGGATGGTGGCACCCATACGTATGATGTCGGGGTTGGACGTGAGCCAGCCAAAGATGGCATGCCCCGAAAGGGCGAGGATGCAGGACAGCATGACGGTAATCATGACGGATTTCTTCATGACGTATTTTCCCATAAGGAAGGCTGCGTGAGGTTTCTTCTCGCCTATCAGATGCCCGATACAGATGGCGCCGCCTTGTGCCATGGAGATGCTGAACAGATAAGCGAACATGATGATGTTGACACAATAGGTACGGGTGGCGAGCGCTTCCACTCCCAGCATGTTGATGAAGTAGGTGATGACGACTTGCGACGAGCTGTACGACAATTGTTCGCCGGCAGAGGGCAGGCCTACCTTCATCAGGTTCTTTAGTTCTATCCACGGAAAAGGGCGGAAGTATGCCGGTGGGAAACGGTGGATGTGCTTGCGGAACAGTATGACGAACAGTATAATCATGGAGACACCCCGGCTGAAGGCTGTGGAGATGGCGGCGCTTCCACGCCCAGTTCCGGAAAGCCGAAGCGGCCGAAGATGAGGGAGTAGTTGCCGATGATATTGAGGATATTGACTACGACGGTGACCATCATCGGGTAGATGGCCTTGTTGGCACTGCGCAGGGAGGCGGAGAGGGTGAGGGATAGTGCCTGGAAGAAGGCGAAAGCGCCTACGATACGCATATAGTCCATGCCGTCCTGCATCAGTTCAGCGGTGAGCCCATCAGCCGGAGGATGGGATGGACGCAGGAGAACAGTACCAGGCTGACCGTGATACCTACCGCCAGGTTGACGAGGATGGATACGCGACTACTTGCACTACTTTCTTGTGTAGTTTCGCACCGAGATACTGGGAACACAGAACGGACGTTCCGAGGTTGATGACTTCGAAAACGAGGAAAGTGAGCATGATAATTTGGTTGACTACCCCTACGGCGGCAACACTGTTGTCCGAGTGGCGGCTCAGCATGATGGTGTCCACCGCACCGAGCATCATGATGAGAAGTGTCTCTATAAAAATGGGGGCGGCCAGCTTGGCAAGCCGCTTTTTTAGGCTTTCTTGTTGTATCATTGTCCGTGTATGTGCACTATACTTTAAAAATCGCGCAAAGATAGTGAAAGGTTGAAAAGGACGGTTTGATATGTATCAATTTTTTTTCTTGTTTTAGGGTTTGAGTGTTAACGTGTTATCTCAAATTGTATGAAAACGGTGAAAAAAATATGTAGGAAAGATTTGCACAGTCCAAAAGTTTGCCCTACATTTGCACCGCATTTGAAAAGAATGCTGGTTATAAAAAGGAAGTTTGGGTGAGTGGCTGAAACCACCAGTTGCTAAACTGACGTACGGGTAACCGTACCGGGGGTTCGAATCCCCCAGCTTCCGCCAGATGCACTCTTAGCTCAGTTGGTAGAGCAACTGACTCTTAATCAGTGGGTCCAGGGTTCGAATCCCTGAGGGTGTACAAGACAAATGCGAGGGTGGGTTCATCTAACGGTTAGGATACATGCCTCTCACGCATGGTATACGAGTTCGATTCTCGTACCCACTACAAAAACAAGAAAGCGGTTGACTGATGAAACGGTTAACCGCTTTTTGTTTTTCATTTTTCTGTTGTAATCCGAAAATAGTTTCTATATTTGCACCCGCTATGGCGAAATGTATATTCTATATCTTGTTAGGGTTGTTCCTCATATCGAAGTTCACTTCCGTTTCTGATGATATGGAGGGATGTAAGACACTCCCTACTGCGGATGTGCATTATTTCTCCGGAGCCCAGCACAGCTTGTCGGGGGCAGATGGCAGACAATGCCAGGAAAAAGGGGAGGACGCGAATTATAATTGCCTGGCAGATGCCGGTTGCATAGGAAATACCTTCTCATTACGGCATGCCTCTTGCTCGAAATTGTTGAGGCTTAATCCGGACTTCATTGCCGCCAAGGTTGCGAGAACCCTGAAAACTCTGCTCCCGGAAGAAAAGACAACTTCTTTCCCCTTTACTTTCCATCCCCATAAGATTTCATATAGATATTATGTATATACGCTGAGGCGTATTCTTATTTAGTACTTTCCCTTCCTCTCTTTCGGGAGCCAGAGAGATTGCCCGTCTCCCCATGCCGAGTTTTTCTCTATTTTTTAAGTACTGATAATCAATATATAATGGATTTTCTATTAGATTTTATTCTCCATATCGATCAGTATATGATTGATATAGTGCAGGAATATCATATGTGGCGTATGCCATATTGTTTCTGATTATTTTCTGCGAAACGGGGCTGGTGGTCACACCTTTCCTGCCGGGCGATTCCCTGCTTTTTGTGGCGGGAGCTATTGCCGCACTGCCCGACATGCCTCTCGAGGTCAATGTGCTGGCTTTGATATTGTTTGTTGCCGCGGTATTGGGCGACTCTTGCAACTACATGATAGGGCATTTCTTCGGGCAAAGGCTCTTCAATAATCCCGATTCCAGAATATTCAAGCAAAGCCATCTCGACAAGACCCATGAGTTCTATAAGAAGTATGGAGGCAAGACAATTATCATAGCCCGTTTTGTGCCTATCGTCCGTACGTTTGCGCCATTCGTGGCGGGGATGGGTAAGATGCATTACTATTACTTCATGCTGTACAACCTGATTGGGGGCGCCTGCTGGATTGCCATCTTCTGTTATGCGGGTTATTTCTTCGGTGACCTTCCGTTTGTACAAGAGAACCTCAAACTGCTGATTGTGGCCATTATTGTGGTTTCCATACTGCCGGCCGTGGTAGAAGTGCTGCGTGCAAGACTGAAACAACGAAAACAAAAATAAATTAATATACTTAGTACATTTATCCATTATGAAGAATTCTTTTTTTAGCCGGTTCACACCGAAAGAACCGAAATTCTTTCCTTTGCTGAAGCAATTGTCTGAGATTTTATTGTCCTCGTCGGCTCTGTTGATAGAAATATTGGGCCATGACTCGCCTGAGAAGAGGGCGGAAGATTATAAACGAATCAAAGATTTGGAGCGCGAGGGCGATAAGCTGACCAATCTGATTCTGGATGAACTGGGCACTACTTTCATTACTCCTTTTGACCGGGAGGATATCCATGACCTGGCTTCGGGCATGGATGATGTGATTGATGGAATAAACAGCTGTGCCAAGCGTATCACTATCTATAATCCGCATCCTATTTCGGACAAGGGGAAAGAGCTGGGACATATGGTTCAACAAGAAGCGGCCCTCATCGGCCAGGCCATGGATGAACTGGAGGCATTTCGCAAGAGTCCGGATAAGCTGCGCGCATATTGCAACCAGCTGCATGACATAGAAAACCGGGCAGATGATATTTATGAATTTTTCATCACCAGGCTTTTTGAAGAAGAGAAGGACTGCATTGAACTCATCAAAATCAAGGAGATTATGTATGAGTTGGAAAAAACGACGGACGCAGCCGAACACGTGGGCAAGATTTTGAGGAGCCTGATTGTGAAATACGCATAAACGAACGGACGCATGGAACTATTAGTGATTATCATTGTACTGGCTCTGATATTCGATTATATCAACGGTTTTCATGATGCGGCCAATTCTATTGCCACCATTGTGTCTACCAAAGTGCTTACACCGTTTCAGGCGGTGATATGGGCGGCTTTCTTCAATTTTGTGGCCTTTTTCATCGCCAAGTGTGTCATCGGCGGTTTCGGCATTGCCAACACCGTATCGAAAACGGTGATGGAGCCTTACATTACTTTGCCTATCATTCTGGCCGGCGTGATTGCGGCTATTGCCTGGAATCTGTTCACTTGGTGGAAGGGAATCCCTTCCTCTTCTTCGCACACGCTTATCGGAGGTTTTGCCGGAGCTGCCATCATGGCACACGGTTTTGAGGCCATCCAGTTGAGTATCATTCTGAAGATTGCGGCATTCATTTTTCTGGCTCCCTTGATTGGTATGGTGGTGGCATTCGGTTTTACGTTGTTGGTCTTGTACATTTGCCGCAGGGCGCATCCCCATACGGCCGAGGTGTGGTTCAAGAAACTGCAGCTGGTGTCTTCGGCTTTGTTCAGCATCGGGCACGGTCTGAATGATTCACAGAAGGTAATGGGTATCATTGCTGCGGCTATGATAGCCGGACATTCGGAAGGACTGGGAATGGGGATAAACAGTATTGATGACCTGCCGGACTGGGTGGCATTCTCTTGTTTTACGGCCATTTCACTCGGTACCATGTCCGGCGGGTGGAAGATTGTGAAGACCATGGGGACTAAGATTACGAAGGTGACGCCACTGGAAGGGGTGATTGCGGAAACTGCCGGTGCGTTTACGCTTTATCTGACGGAGTATCTGAAGATTCCGGTAAGTACGACACACACCATTACGGGAGCTATTATCGGAGTAGGGGCCACGAAGCGGCTTTCGGCTGTGCGTTGGGGAGTTACGAAGAGTCTGATGACCGCTTGGGTGCTGACTATCCCCGTCAGTGCTTTGCTGGCAGCAGGGATTTATTGTATCGTATCCCTTTTTTAGAAGTGCTGCCGCATAAAAATAGACGGGTTCGTTTTATTTTGCATGAGGTTTGCACTATCTTTGCAGCCTGAAACTGTAAAATAGAATGCACATTGGACTGGCTATATAGTTTATTCGTCGAGCACTCCGCCTTGCAGGCGGTTGTGGTACTCTCACTGATTTCCGCTATCGGATTGGGATTGGGGAAGATACATGTTTGCGGCATTTCATTGGGAGTGACGTTTGTATTCTTTGCCGGCATCATTGCCGGGCATTTCGGGTTGTCCATAGACCCGCAGATGCTGAATTATGCGGAAAGCTTCGGGCTGGTGATATTTGTGTATGCTTTGGGTTTGCAGGTGGGACCGGGCTTTTTCAGCTCTTTCCGTAAAGGAGGGGTACAACTGAATATGCTCGCCACGGGTGTAGTGCTTATCGGCACCCTGCTGACTGTACTGGGCAGCTATGGGTTGGGAGTATCCCTGCCGGATATGGTGGGCATACTTTGCGGTGCCACGACAAACACACCGGCACTCGGTGCGGCACAGCAGACATTGAAACAGATGGGATTGGAGTCCAGTACCCTGCTTTGGGGTGTGCGGTGGCATATCCGCTGGGGGTGGTAGGGGTCATTCTGGCCGTACTGTTCATCCGTAAGACGCTGGCGCATAAGGAAGACCTGGAATTGAAAGAGAAGGATGACGTGAACAAGCCTTACATTGTTGCGTTCCAGGTGCACAATCCTGCCATCTTCAACAAGAGTATCAAGGAAATAGGCGGGCTGAACAGCTATCCGAAGTTCGTGATTTCCCGCTTGTGGCGGGATGGGAATGTGAGTATTCCTACCTCGGAAAAGATTATAAAGGAAGGTGACCGCCTGCTGGTGATTACCTCGGAGAAAAATACGCCGGCTCTGACCGTGCTTTTCGGCGAGCAGGAGCATACTGATTGGAACAAGGAAGATATAGACTGGAATGCCATAGACAGCCAGTTGATTTCGCAACGTATCGTGGTGACGCGCCCGGAGTTGAACGGCAAGAAGCTGGGTTCTCTCCATCTGCGTAATCATTACGGTATCAATATCAGCCGGGTTTATCGTAGCGGCGTGCAGCTGCTGGCCACAGCGGAACTGACCTTGCAATTGGGTGACCGCCTGACCGTAGTGGGCGAAGCCGCTGCTATACAAAATGTGGAGAAGGTGCTGGGCAATGCTGTGAAAAGCCTGAAGGAACCGAACTTGGTGGCGGTATTTATCGGCATTGTCATCGGTCTGGCTTTGGGAGCAATTCCTATTTCCATTCCCGGCATCAGCGCTCCCGTGCGGCTCGGATTGGCAGGAGGCCCTATCATCGTAGGTATTCTTATCGGGACATTCGGTCCGAGGATGCACATGGTGACTTATACTACGCGCAGTGCGAACCTGATGCTCCGTGCATTGGGATTGTCTCTTTACCTGGCTTGCCTGGGACTGGATGCAGGTGCCCATTTCTTCGATACGGTATTCCGGCCGAAGGGCTGTTATGGATTGCTACGGGTTTTGCGTTGACTGTGGTTCCGGTATTGATTATGGGTATCGTTACCTTCAAGTGGCTGAAGATAGATTTCGGAACAATGGCGGGTATGCTGTGCGGAAGCATGGCAAACCCCATGGCGCTGAACTACGCCAACGACACAATTCCGGGAGACAATCCGTCTGTAGCTTATGCTACGGTTTATCCGCTGTGCATGTTTCTACGGGTAATCATAGCCCAAGTGCTGCTCATGTTCTTCATTAATGGATAATGAAGAATGAGGGATATTATCAACTGTCAATTATCAACTATCAATTAAATAACTATGGGAAATATAACTCCGGAAGTATTGTCAATGACTTGCGTTATTTGCAATTATTATCACGCAGTTTTCCTACCATTGCTGATGCCAGTACGGAAATCATCAATCTGGAGGCCATTCTGAATCTGCCGAAAGGTACAGAGCATTTTCTGACGGATATTCATGGCGAGTATGAGGCTTTTCAGCATGTGCTGAAGAATGCATCGGGGGCAGTGAAACGTAAGGTGAACGAAATATTCGGGCATACACTGCGCGAAAGTGAGAAGAAGGAAATCTGTACGTTAATTTATTATCCGGAAGAGAAGCTGCAACTTATCAAGGAGCAGGAAACGGACCTGGATGACTGGTATTTGATAACACTGAACCAGTTGGTAAAAGTATGCCAGAACGTTTCGTCCAAATATACCCGTTCGAAAGTACGCAAGGCACTTCCGGCAGAGTTCTCGTATATCATTCAAGAGCTGTTGCACGAATCGAGCATCGAACCTAACAAACATGCCTATATCAATGTCATAATCAGTACCATTATCTCTACGAAGCGTGCGGATGATTTTATTGTGGCGATGTGTAACCTTATCCAGCGCTTGACCATCGACTCGCTGCATATCGTGGGCGATATATACGACCGCGGACCGGGTGCGCATATTATCATGGATACTCTCTGTGATTATCATAATTTCGACATCCAATGGGGTAACCACGATATTCTGTGGATGGGTGCCGCATCGGGTAATGATGCTTGTATAGCCAACGTAATCCGTATGTCGATGCGCTATGCCAATTTAGCAACGCTGGAGGATGGTTATGGCATCAATCTGTTGCCGCTTGCGACGTTTGCCATGGATACCTATGCGGATGACCCTTGCACCATCTTTGCACCGAAAATGAACTTTGCCGATGCGGAATACAATGAGAAGACCTTGCGGTTGATTACACAGATGCACAAGGCGATTACGGTTATCCAGTTGAAACTGGAAGCGGAAATCATCAGCCGCCGTCTGAGTTCGGTATGGAAAACCGGAGACTGCTGCATCTGGTGGATTTCGAGCGTGGTGTGTTTGTATACGAAGGCAAGGAATATCCGTTGCGCGATGTAAATTTCCCCACCATAGACCCGGCGGACCCGTATCGTCTGTCGGACGAAGAGCGCGAACTGATGCACCGGATTCATTCTTCTTTCATGAACAGCGAGAAGATGAAGAAGCACATGCGCTGCTTGTTTACGTATGGCGGCATGTATCTGGTGTGCAACAGTAACCTGCTTTATCATGCTTCCGTGCCTCTGAATGCGGACGGCAGTTTCAAACATGTCCGCATCGGTCAAAAGGAATACTGGGGACGCAAGTTGCTGAAAAAGACCGACCAGCTGATACGTACCGCTTACTTTGACGAGGACGGTTCGGACGAGAAACAGTTTGCACTGGATTATGTCTGGTACATGTGGTGCGGACCGGATGCCCCTTCCTTCGATAAAGACAAGATGGCTACCTTTGAACGCTATTTGTGGCCGACAAAACATTGCATAAGGAGACGAAAGGACATTACTATGCCTTGCGCAACGAGGCTGAGGTGTGTGACCGCATTCTTGAAGAGTTCGGCGTGAAGCCGGGGCCACATTCGCATATCATCAACGGGCATGTACCGGTAAAGACCATTAAAGGTGAGAAGCCTATCAAAGCGGATGGTAAGCTGCTGGTGATTGACGGTGGTTTTTCAAAAGCCTATCAGCCGGAAACGGGAATTGCGGGATATACGCTGGTATATCATTCCCACGGCTTGCAGTTGGTGCAGCATGAGCCGTTCCAGAGCCGTCAGAAAGCCATTGAAGAAGGGCAAGACATCAAGTCTACAACCCTGGTTGTCGAATTCAATTCGCAGCGTATGATGGTGAAGGATACGGACAAAGGAAGTGAACTCGTTACGCAGATTCAGGATTTGATGAAACTGCTGGTGGCGTATAGGACGGGGTTGATTAAGGAGAAACAATAATTTATAATTTCAGTATCGTCACCCCGCCCTCTACAATGATGCCTTTGTCATAGGTTTTCCCTTGGGTGTAGTAGCGGCTGCCGCCATAACCGCCGGTGAGGAATATGCCGAAGCGGTCGGTCAGGTGGTATTCCAGATTGACACGTGCCTGGAGGGCATAGAGACGTGCCGGAATGCCGTAGTCCTTGTTCTTGAAGGTTTCTATATGTTGGTATCCCAGATCTCCGCTGATAAACAGCTGTTTGTAGAGCGGTAGTTCAAGACCGGCACGGTAGAAGAGGGCAGCGGAAAACTTATCGCCAAAATCCAGATAATGGGTACCGCCACCGAGGATGGTATAGAAGAGCCGGTTCTTGAAACGGGCACCTACATTCAGCTTGGTGGCATTACCACCGAAAAACATCAGTTGAACTTTTGTTTGGGGATTGGCATTGACTAATCCCAATTGGAAACCATCTAATTTTTCTTTGTAGTAGTTGAATAGACCTATTTGAAGCCCTTTGGCACGTATGGCCATATTGGCAGCGCCTATTTGTAATCCTCGGGCTGTACCACCCACCACATTGCCCAGGCCGGAAACCTGAACACCGGTCATATCTCCGGCGGTGATGTTGGCAAGGGTGGACATCTGCATGCCATTCAAGTCTTCACCGATTACACTTAGCAGGCCGGCCCCTGAAAATCCTTTGAAATTTCCGCCGGAAATATTGGCGAGTCCGGCAAAGTGTATGCCGGAAGCACCTTCTCCGCTGATATTCAACAGGCCGCCTATGGAGCGCCACGATTATAGTCCCCACTGATGTTTGCCAGACCGGAAATGATGACGCCTTGCGCATGGTTTCCGGTGATACCTACCAGTCCCGAAACGGATACTCCGATAAGGTTGTTGCCATTGATGTTGGTAATTCCTGCTATCTGCATGCCTCGCATGCTTCCCCCCACCATATTTGACAGACCTGCCATCTGTACACCGTTCACATCCCTGCCGGTTACACTGCCAAGAATATTCATGCCGAGGCCATTCAGACGGTTCATGGAGGAGAACACACCCAGATTGAAGCAGGTGCTTCCTATGGTATCAGTCCGCTGTGTGGAGATGTTTTTCCATAAGGAGATATTGATACCTACCGGGCCATGGTCTGTTCGTGGAGAGCGTTGTTTCCGGAAAGATTTTTCGGAGGATTTCTGAATCGTATCCGGCTGTACGCTGCCCGGATTATGTTCTTGGGCAAGAGCTGTCCCTGCAAAAAGCAGGGACACAAGGAGGAGGGAAAGGTTTCGTTTCATACTTTTTTCTATATTTCGTCCGGCCAGGGAGCTGGTTGGCGGGTGGCACGCAACAGAGGGCGCTGCGCATCCACAGACCGGAGGTAATTACTTAATTTCCGTGACAACTCTTTGACAACTTCAGGCTTCTCTCGGCCATATCATGTTTTTCACTGATGTCGGCGGGGATGTTGAAAAGTTCCCGTCTACCGTCACCGAAATAATACACCAGCTTCCACTCGCCCGAACGGATGGAGCAAGTGGCTCCGATGCCCGGGCCGGAAGGACCCCAGCTATTGGGATAATGCCAGTAGATATCACGGTCTTTCATTTACCTTTTCCGGTGAGCAATGGCATGAAACTGATGCCGTCGCGTTGCTGTACGGTTGTATAGTTATCTACGCCTGCCATCTCAAGGATGGTGGGGAAGAAGTCCTCTATCATCAGGTAATGGTCGCATTGGGTTTGGGGCGTTACGATGCCCGGCCAGCGGACAATCATCGGTTCACGTATGCCTCCTTCGTAGGCGGAACCTTTACCACTGTTGAGCGGATAGTTCTGGACATGCAGTTGTCCGGCGCGGGTATGGGCCGCCAAACCGCCATTGTCGGACATGAAGATGAGGATAGTGTTTTCCGTCAGGTTGTTCTTGTCCAGATAATCCATAATGTCTCCCAAACTTTTGTCCATACCCTCAATGAGAGTAGCATAGGCGGCTTCTACCGGAGGAAGGCCTTTGTCCAGGTACTTCTGGTAGAAACGCATGTCAGGTTGTATAGGGGTATGATGGCATAGTGTGCCATGTACAGAAAGAATGGCTTGTCAGTCTGCTGTGCATCGTCCAGGGCCTTCATGGCTCTATGGTAAGGGCTTCACTTAGAAAAGTGTCGGTTCCATGATATTTCTCCAGACCGGGTACGGCAGCCAGCGGGCTTTTACCGTCTGTTTTGTTGCCGAAATTCTCCTTGCCATAGTAGCTGGCAGGTGAACCGGCAGCATGTCCGGCTATGTTCACTTCAAACCCCATTTTCAACGGGTCGGCTCCGGGAGTGCCTTCAGCACCGAAGTGGGCTTTTCCGCAATGAATGGTGTGATAGCCATGGTCTTTGAGCACTTCGGCCAGGGAGGTGACTTGTGTGGTCCGTTCCACGCCAGGCTCTTGACAAATGCCGTTAACGTTCCATTCCGGATAAATCATGACCGAGTCGGGTTGTTCATGGGTAGTGTTCTTACGGAGGGTCCAACTGGTGACTCGATGCCTGGCAGCATTCATTCCCGTAAAAAGGCTGACACGCGTAGGTGAACTGATGCTGCATGCATAGGCCTGCGTAAACATTTTGCCTTGTGTAGCCATCCGTTCCATGTTGGGAGTATGGTACGTATCGTTGTACTTGGTACGCTGTGTCCAAAAGGGGAGGGACGTGTCTTGCCATCATGTCATCCACTAGGAACAGAATGATGTTTGGCTGCTCTTTTGGAGCAGGTACGGCATCCCCAGGCGGCATGCCATACGCTTCTCCCGCCATTCCGCATATCGGAAGCATGGCGGATAATAATAATTCGTTTCTCATTTAGATAATAATTTAGAAAGGGTTAGATAGGTTGTAGTTTAATTGTTTTTTACATTATCCTTTGGCCTCCTGATACAAGAAGCGTTTGATAGATTTCTTCGGCGTTTTTTCAAATTCTTCAGGATAGATTTTCATTTTGAATATCTGGCTGTATGCGGGCAGTTCTGCATTCAGTGCCACACGGTTTTCCTCCATGACGCGTTCGATGTCGTCATTGTTCAGCCCATGGGCAAAGGCATCATCGAAGTCGGGGGTAAACCAGACCTACCAGTTTCTCATTCTGCTGCACGATGATGCTTTCGGTACATACGGCATATTGTTCAGTTTGTCTTCTATCTCTTCCGGGTAGATATTCTGACCGCTCGGGCCGAGGAGCATGTTCTTGCTGCGTCCCTTGATGCTTACGTTGCCTTCGGCATCCATCAGGGCAAGGTCTCCGGTGTGCAGCCAGCCGTCTTTGTCGAGTACCTGTACGGTGGCTCGTCGTTCTTGTAGTAACCCAGCATGACATTGGGACCACGGCAGACAATCTCTCCCGGAATGTTTTCGGGATCGGATGATAGGATTTTCACCTCCATACGCGGTGCGGCCTTTCCGCATGAACCGGGTTTGAAGCGGTCCAATCCTCGTAACAGATGATGGGGCCGCATTCCGTCATTCCATAGCCTACCGTATAGGGGAAATCTATCATCTTTAAGAACTGCTCCACTTCCTGGTTGAAGGCAGCTCCTCCTACAATGACTTCTGCAAAGTTTCCGCCAAAGGCTTGAATCATTTGTTCGCGTACGGTTGCTTTTATCTTGTCGTTAATGATGGGTACTTTCAGCAACAGCTTCATGGCGGGGGTTTCCAGCTTGGGCAGTACGCTCTTCTTTATAATCTTTTCGATAATGAGCGGAACAGCCACAATCAGGTTAGGCTTCACTTCGGTGAAAGCTTGGAAAATGATTTTGGGGCTGGGCATGCGAGTGAGGAAGAATATGTGGCAACCTACGGCGAATTCATACAGAAACTCGAATGCAAGTCCGTACATATGTGCATTGGCAGCATGGAGACAATCTTGTCACCGGCTTTCAGCGGCAATACTTCGAAAGCAAAAGTAGTGTTTGACCAAAGGCTGCGGTAGGGCAGCATCACTCCTTTGGAGTAACTGGTGGTGCCGGATGTATAGTTGATGACCGCCAGTTCGTCGGGCTGGTCCTTGTGATAACTGACATGTTCCTTGCGGAAGTTCTTGGGGTATTTCTTACCGAACATTTCGTTGAGATGTTCGCGGGCATAGTCCAACTTTTCGCTGCGGGAGACAAGAATGTAGAAGTCTGCCATCATCATGATGCCCTCTAGCAGCGGCATAGCACTTTCGTTGAGGTTTTCCCAAACCTGGTCGCCTACGAAAAGCAGTTTGGCTTCGGAATGGTTCACGATGTTGTGTACATTGTCTGCCTTGAACTCGTGAAGGATGGGGACGATTACCGCACCGTAGGTCAATGTTGCGAGGAACGTTACGCCCCAGTGGGAACTGTTGCGGCCACAGACGGCAATCTTATCGCCTTTCTTGATGCCGCTTGCCTCGAAAATGATATGCAGCTTTTCTATTTTGCGGGCTACGTCCTTATATTGTAGGGTTGCTCCCTTATAGTCGGTCAGAGCGTCTAAATCCCAATTTTCCTTTATGCTATTCTCTATATAGGCGATAAAACTTTGTTCCATGATATTAATTGCACATTTGGTTGAAAATTGTGCAAATATAAGGGTTTATATATAGAAAGCAAACTTTTATAGGGAAAATAGTTTTTATGGCGGCTATTTGCTAAAACTCGACAGTTATACCTAAAGTAGGCAGGATAGTGCCGCTTTCCTGCTTGAGGTATTTCATTTTATAACGCTGTTCGGCAACAGGAGCAGACGGATTTTCGATGATGCCCGTACTCATTATCACATCCGGCTGCTTCAGTTTGTTGCGGTGATATTCTGTATGTCCAGATAGATTCCTATCATGCAGTGATGGAAGTAGAAGGACTTGTCCACACGCAAGTCTAACTGGGCAAAGTTGGGAAGCCGCCCGGTATTATAGTACGCATAGTCGTAGTAGGGCTGTCCTTTGGCATCCCATGCTTCTACGAGTGATGATTTGTCTTCATCATAGGGAGTGTAGGGGCTGCCGCTATATAGCTTAGCTTGCCTCCTATGCTCCAGCGCCGGGGCAGGTTGTATGTACCGCTCATGTTGAGTATGAAACGGTTGTCCCAGGCAGATGGAATGAAGTCTCCATTTGAACGGTTGCGGTATTCGCTGCGGTATAAGGTGAAGGAGGATACGAGATTGAACTTGCCGGATGCCTGCCAGCGGAACATGGTTTCCAGTCCGTAGGCCCTGCCGCTGGCTGTAGGGACGAGTGCTTCGTTGCCGGTGACACCGTAATCGTTTCCTTTGCATGCCAACGGAATGTTGTCTTGGAGGGAAAGTGGCATACGGCTGTAACGCTTGAAGAAACCTTCTGCAGAACCATGAACCGGTCTTGCAGGTGCCAGTCCACACCGAGGCTGCTTTCAAAGACCTGCATGTACTTCAGGTTTTTGTTGAGATATTGCCCTTCATTGTCTTTATATCCCAAAGCGGTGTAGGGAGGCAATTGGTGGTAGAGGCCGGTACTTCCGCTCAGTCCATTGTTCCGAGAGTTTGTAGGATGCAGAGAGGCGTGGGAGAACTGTTTCCATAGCTGCCGCATCTTTCGGTTGTAAGTGTTGCCATCCATACGGATACCGGCAGAAAGGGCCAGACGCTTGTCGGCGGTGGTATAGTTGGAAGAGAAGAAAGCCCCCCAGCCGAAGATGTTGAGTGAGGTTTCGTAGATGGAAAGCGTACTCGAATGACTGCCGTATAGTCTTTGCCTGCTGTGGTTTGTATAGATGGAGTTGTTCAGTTCTGCTCCTTCTTTTAGGGTCCATGCTCCCAAGCGCGTTTGTTTTCGAAACGCAGGGTGGTCTTTTGTTCTGTGGAGCGTAGGCGCAGGGTCAGGTTGTCTTCGGAAGAGTCATCGTTGTTGCGGTATTTCAGATTGCGGTTGTTCAGGTAGTTATGGCTCAGTATAAGGGATTGTACGTGCCTTCCATTGTAGTGTCTGTAAGAGGCTCCGAGAGTGAATGTTTCCTGATGGATAGTGGGGAGATAGCTGAGCAGATATTCGGCATCTTCTCCTTTTTCATCGGTATTCAGTTTCATCTTGTCAATGCCTGCAAGACCAAGCAGGGTCAGCTCGCTGTGCTCGTTGAAACGGGTTTTTGTTTTGAATTGTCCGTCAATGAAATTGGGCAGGAAGGGCAGTCCCAAAGCTTGAACAAAGTTGCAGGTAGGACTGGCGTGCGGAGAACAGATAAGTGGTGCGCTGCCCAGATGGCCTGCTCCGCTGAGCGAGACTTCCGATGCGCCGATGGTGGCTTTGAACGCCTGCTTGTCCGGATTTCCGTCCTTGAGTTGGAAGTCGAGGACGGAACTCAAGGCTCCGGAGCGGTTGGCGGGGAAGCGCCCGTATAAAATGTAATCTCGCGTATCAGGTCGGCATTGACAATACTTACCGGTCCTCCGGATGCACCCTGAGTGGCAAAGTGGTTGATGTTGGGGATTTCGATGCCATCCATATAAAAGCGGTTTTCGGAAGGAGAACGCCCCGAACAATCAAGTCGTTGCGATAGCCGATGGGAGAGAAAGAGACGCGGGATAGAGCGTACGATGCGCGAAACATCCCGGTTGGCTCCGGGACTTTTCTCTATTTCCTGCAAGCCGATGATACGCATGCTGACCGGGCTTTCGATATTTCGCCGGAAGGGGGAAGGCACCACCACTACTGTGTTCAGCAGATTGGCATCCTCTTCCATCTCTATCTCGATGAACGGGGTTGAGGCTGAAACGATATATTCGGGGGTGGAAACAGTCTGGTATCCTATGCAGGATGCCTCAAGGCTATAGATGCCCGGAGGTACCTGCTCTATCTTGAATGTGCCGAGTGAATCGGTGGATGCCCCTTTCCCGGGGATGCCGGCAACGAAAACGTTGGCGTAGGCCACGGGTTGTCTGGACTGTCTGTCGATGACTTGCCGCGAACGGAATAGGTCACGGGAGCTATCATGGCATTCATGGTTGGGCTGATACCTGATAAAAGTATCAGCAATATAAACAATACAGTTCCCACCTTGTACCGTATGGCATTCATGGCTAATCAGACGTCACTAATTACTTTCCCAAGTACCATCGGTACATGCGTTGCACACCTTCCTCGATATCAATCTTATGATGCCATCCCAATGCATGTAACTTACCGGGATCGGTCAGTTTGCGCATGGTGCCGTCGGGTTTGGAAGTGTCGAAGGTCAACCGGCCCTGATAGCCTACGGTGTTGACAATCAGCTCTGCCAACTGGCGGATAGTGATTTCCTTGCCCGTACCGATATTGATGTGACAGTTGCGGATTTCCTTGTCGTCCGGCTCGAAGGTATCTTTGAAGTCGACGTGTTCCATGACGAAGACGCTGGCATCTGCCATCTCCTCGCTCCAGAGGAATTCGCGCAAGGGGGTGCCGGTACCCCATAATCTCACTTCTTCTTCGCTGATGCCGTATTTCCGGAGGATATTCAGAATGTCTTCTTTGCTGCTGTCGCCGTTGATGCCTTCCACCGGACGCAGGTTCATGTCGTGGCGTACGGCATCCCAGTCGCCTTGTTTCAGGCAGTGGGCGAGGTGTATCTTGCGTATCATGGCAGGGAGCACGTGGCTGCGTTCCAGGTCGAAGTTGTCGTTGGGACCGTAAAGGTTGGTGGGCATCACGGCAATGTAGTTCGTACCGTATTGAAGATTGAAGCTTTCGCACATTTTCAGTCCGGCTATTTTGGCGATGGCATAGGCTCGTTCGTGTATTCCAGCGGAGAAGTGAGGAGTGCGTCTTCTTTCATCGGCTGTTCGGCATCACGGGGATAGATGCAGGTGCTGCCAAGAAAGAGAAGTTTTTTCACTCCGTGGCGGAAGCTTTCGCCGATGACGTTCTGTTGTATCTGCAGGTTCTTGTAGATGAAATCGGCACGGTAGATACTGTTGGCCATAATGCCACCCACAAAGGCGGCGGCAAGGAATACATATTCGGGCTGCTCCTCGTCGAAGAAGCGGCGTACGGCAACTCCGTCGAGCAGATCGAGTTCTGTGTGGGTCTTGCCGATGAGATTGGTGTATCCTTTCTCCTCAAGATTTTTCCAGATGGCAGAACCTACCAGTCCCCGGTGGCCTGCTACATATATTTTGGCATTTTTGTCTAACATTGTTGTCTGAAAGTTTAATTGTTCATTCAAAGCTCTTTGCTTCTTAAATACAGTTTCTTCACAAATTTCATGTCGTGCTCTGCCATGATGCGTACCAACTCTTCAAAACTGGTCTGCCTCGGATTCCATCCCAGCAGTGTTTTTGCTTTGGTGGGGTCGCCCAGCAATTGTTCCACTTCGGCAGGCCGGAAATATTTGGGGTCGACTTCCACGAGGACTTTTCCGGTCTGTGTGTCGATACCCTTCTCGTCCACTCCCTGGCCTTCCCAGCGCAGAGTGATGCCTACCTCCCGGAATGCCAGTGTCGCAAATTCGCGTACGGTATGCATTTCTCCGGTGGCAATGACGAAGTCTTCGGGGGTGTCGTGCTGCAGGATGAGCCACATGCACTCGATGTAGTCTTTGGCATATCCCCAGTCGCGCCGGGCATCCAGATTGCCCAGATACAGCTTGTCCTGGAAGCCTTGGGCGATGCGGGCAGCCGCCAGTGTGATTTTTCTTGTCACGAAGGTTTCACCTCGGCGTTCGCTCTCGTGGTTGAAGAGTATGCCGTTTACAGCAAACATGCCATAGCTTTCGCGGTAGTTCTTTGTAATCCAAAAGCCATACTGTTTGGCTACGCCATAGGGGCTGCGGGGATAGAACGGGGTCGTTTCGCTTTGCGGCACTTCCTGCACTTTTCCGAAGAGCTCGGAAGTGGAGGCCTGGTAGATGCGTGTCTTCTTTTCCATACCGAGAATGCGTACGGCTTCGAGCATGCGCAGGGTGCCTACGGCATCGGTTTCGGCGGTATATTCGGGCACGTCGAAGGATACTTTGACATGGCTTTGAGCGGCAAGGTTATATATTTCGTCCGGCTGCACACTCTGGATGATACGGATGAGAGAGCTGGAGTCTGTCATGTCTCCATAGTGCAGGTTAATGGTACGTTTCTGTTTCATGTCGCGTACCCACTCATCGAAGTAGAGGTGTTCGATGCGGCCGGTGTTGAAAGAGGAAGAGCGACGCAGGATACCGTGCACTTCATATCCTTTCTGCAGGAGGAATTCGGCAAGGAACGAGCGTCCTGCCCGGTAATGCCGGAGATAAGGGCTTTCTTCATAATGTATGCTTCTTGTTATTATGTCTTTTCGGACTGCAATATTCGTTATTTTCCACGAGATAGCAAAATATAAACTATTTCTTTCCCATCACTTTGTCGATAATCAGTGCGATTGCCCCGTCGCCCGTCACATTGCAGGCAGTACCGAAGCTGTCCATCGCTATGTATAGTGCAATCATCAGCGCTTGTGCCGACTCGTCGAAGCCCAGCATGGATTGCAGGATGCCCAGTGATGCCATGATGGCGCCTCCCGGTACCCCGGGAGCGGCTACCATAGTGATGCCCAGCATGAAGATAAATCCTGCAAATAGAGGGAAATCATGGGGCATGCCTTGCATTATCATCAGTGCCAGGGCGCATGCCACAATCTTCAATGTGCTGCCCGACAGATGGATGGTGGCGCAAAGTGGGATGACGAATCCGGCAATATCGGCAGAGACGCCGTTCTTCCGACTTTGCTCCAATGTTACAGGGATAGTGGCGGCACTGGATTGAGTGCTAGAGCGTGAAGTAGGCAGGCATCATTCGTCCCAGTAGTTTGAGAGGGTTCTTGCGGACAAACAGTGCCGCAATGCTGTATTGGAATACCAGGAGAAAGATGTGAAGCAGGAAGATTACACCGATAATCTTAATAAAGACCATCAGGATGCCGAATACTTGTCCACTGTGCGTCATGTTGAGGAAAATGCCGAAAATATAGATGGGAAGCAGCGGCAATATCACTGCACTGATCATGCGGATGACAATCTCTTGAAAATCGCGCGCCGCATTTTTCAGTACCTCGCTTTTCAGATGAGCCAGGCCCAGCCCCAGTGTGAAGGCAAGTACGAGTGCGGTCATAACATTCATCAATGGCGGGATACCCACGGAAAAATAGGGAAGAATACCTTGAGACTCACTGACTTCTTCTAACGGCACCCCGGTTTCTATGAGGGAAGGAAATACCGCCATACCGGTGAAGTAGGAGAGAAAGCCGGAGAATAAGGTAGCTCCGTAAGCAATGAGCGCTGTGACGACCAGCATCCGTCCGGCTCCTTTGCCGATGTCGGCAATGGCAATCGTGACCAGTCCCACAATGATGAGGGGGATGGAGAAGTTCAGGAATTCACTGAAAATGGCATTGAATGTTACGAACAGCCGTACCAGCGAAGCCGGTAGAAATTTCCGAAAAGTATACCTAAGATAATGGCAATGATGATGCGTGGCAATAGTCCGATGTGGAAGTTCTTCATGAGCATTGGTTTTCTGTCTGGTTGAAAAATAGGCTTTCGCTGACAAAAGTACTATTTTATTTTCGTAATTCATACGAACAAATGCTGTTAGCATTTTGTTTCCATATAAAGACAAAATTTACATGAATATGAAGAATTTAAATAAAACAGACATTGGACTTATCGGTCTGGCAGTTATGGGCGAGAATTTGGCCCTCAATATGGCGGATAAGGGATGGAATGTTTCGGTATATAATCGTACGGTTCCGGGAGTGGAAGAAGGGGTGGTGGAACGTTTTTGTGAACGGCCGCGCCAAAGGGAAAAAAATTGAAGGCTATACAGATATAGCCGAATTTGTAACTTCCATTGCCATACCCCGCAAAATAATGATGATGGTTCGTGCCGGCAGTGCGGTGATGACTGATGGAACAGCTGTTTCCCCATTTGTCCGAAGGGATATCCTGATTGACGGTGGCAATTCCAATTATGAGGACACCAACCGGCGTGTGGCATTGGCCGAAAAGAAAGGCTTCCGTTTTGTGGGAGCCGGAGTTTCCGGTGGAGAGGAAGGAGCACTGAACGGCGCGTCTATCATGCCCGGAGGCTCTGAAAGTGCCTGGCCTGAGGTGAAGCCTATCCTGCAGAGTATTGCGGCAAAAGCATCTGACGGTACCCCGTGCTGCCAGTGGATTGGTCCTGCCGGTTCCGGTCATTTCGTCAAGATGATACATAACGGTATCGAATATGGAGATATGCAGCTTATTGCCGAAGCTTATTGGGTGATGAAGAATCTGCTTGGTCTGGACAATGGACAGATGGCAGAAATCTTTGCTGATTGGAATGAGGGTAAGTTGCGTAGCTATCTCATTGAAATTACCGCCAACATACTGCGTCATAAGGACAAATCAGGAGGTTACCTGATAGATAAGATATTGGATACCGCCGGACAGAAAGGTACGGGCAAGTGGTCCGTTATCAATGCGATGGAGCTGGGCATGCCGTTGGGCTGATTGCTACGGCTGTATTCGAACGTAGTTTGTCGGCACAGAAGGGCTTGCGTGAAACGGCTTCCAAGCAATTTGTATGCCGACGCTCGCAGGCGGTGTACAACAAGTCGGAGATGGTGAAGGATATCTATTCCGCACTCTATGCTTCCAAATTAGTGTCATATGCTCAGGGATTTGCTGTGTTGCAGCGTGCATCCGACGCTTTTGCCTGGAACCTCGATTTGGCATCCATCGCCCGCATGTGGCGGGGCGGCTGTATCATCCGTAGTATTTTCCTGAACGACATAGCTACGGCTTTCGAGGCTAAAGACAAGCCCAAACATTTGCTGTTGGCTCCTTATTTCAAAAATGAAATGCAGCTGTTGCTTTCCGGCTGGAAACATCTGGTGGCACAATCCATGAAAGAGGAACTTCCGGTACCTGCATTCTCGTCCGCCTTGAATTATTTCTATTCGCTGGTGTCTGCCAAGTTGCCTGCCAATATGATTCAGGCGCAACGTGACTATTTTGGTGCGCATACCTTTGAAAGGACAGACGAGTTGCGTGGACAGTTTTCCATGAAATTGGACGGGACACGGAGGAGATACGAAATCGGGTACGTACAATGTGTGAGAAAGGGGGAGAAGATGATGAAGAAATTAGTGATTGTTATATTCGGCGCTTCGGGTGACTTGACGAAGCGCAAACTGATGCCGGCGCTCTATACTTTGTATAGTGGCGGGCGGTTGCCGGAAGGATTCTCCATTCTGGGGATAGGACGCACCGAGTATACGGATGCCCGTTACCAAGAATATATAATGAGTGAATTGAGTAAGTTCGTAGCTTCCAAAGAGCAGGTGGAAGATAAAATGAGGGATTTTTGCAGCCATCTGCATTACCAGACATTGGATCCCGCCGAGGTTGAAGGCTATCATCTGCTGGACGGACGTTTACAAGAGTTTACCGGTGAGCAGAAACCGGACAACCTGCTGTTCTATCTGGCTACTCCACCTTCCTTGTACGGTGTCATTCCCTTGCACTTGAAGGCGGCCGGTCTGAACCGTCCTGATACGCGTATCATCGTTGAAAAGCCGTTCGGTTACGATTTGGAGTCAGCCAGAAAGCTGAATAGCATTTATGCTTCCGTTTTCAAGGAGCATCAGATTTACCGCATCGACCATTTTTTGGGTAAGGAAACGGCGCAGAACATTCTCGCCTTCCGTTTTGCCAACGGAATCTTCGAACCGCTATGGAACCGTAATTATATAGACTATGTGGAGATTACAGCCGTAGAGAATCTGGGTATCGAAGGACGTGGCGGATTCTATGAAGGTGCCGGAGCCCTGCGCGATATGGTACAAAACCACCTCATACAGCTTGTGGCGCTCACAGCATTGGAACCGCCTGCCGTTTTCAATGCCGATAATTTCCGCAACGAGGTGGTGAAGGTCTATGAGTCATTGGCCCCCTTGACAGAGGAGGATTTGGAGGAACACATTGTCCGCGGACAATATACGGCTTCGGGCTCGAAAGCCGGGTATAGGGAAGAGAAGAACGTGGCACCTGATTCGCGTACCGAAACGTATATTGCCATGAAAATCGGTATTAACAACTGGCGGTGGAAGGGTGTTCCTTTCTATATCCGTACCGGCAAACAAATGCCGACAAAGGTGACTGAGATTGTTGTACATTTCCGTGAGACGCCCCATCAGATGTTTCGTTGCGAGGGTGGACATTGTCCCCGCGCGAATAAGCTGATTCTCCGCCTGCAACCCAATGAAGGCATTGTGCTGAAATTCGGCATGAAGACTCCCGGACCGGGATTTGACGTGAAGCAGGTGATGATGGACTTCAGTTATGACCAGTTGGGCGGGCTGCTACCGGCGATGCCTATGCCCGTCTGATAGAGGATTGCATACAAGGTGACCCTACACTCTTTACCCGCAGCGACGCGGTAGAGGCTTCATGGCGCTTTTTCGATCCCGTGTTGCGCTATTGGAAAGAGCATACGGATGCTCCTTTATATGGGTATCCCGTAGGTACGTGGGGACCTTTGGAAAGTGAAGCGATGATGCACGAACATGGTGCTGAGTGGACTAATCCGTGTAAGAATTTGACTAATACAGATGAATATTGCGAGTTATGAAAAGTTATGTTTACCATTCGGCTACAGCTACGGCACATGCGTTGATTGAACATTTGATTGCGATGATGGAGCGTGAGCCGGAAAAGACCTTTTATTTTGCATTCAGTGGGGGAAGTACTCCTTCGCTGATGTTTGACATTTGGGCCAACGAGTACAAGGAGGTGACTCCTTGGATGCGGATGCGGATTTATTGGGTGGATGAACGGTGTGTGCCGGCAGAGGATTATGAGAGCAATTATGGTACCATGCGCCGTTTGCTGTTGGACGAAGTAGGCATGCCCGATGAATACGTTTACCCTATTTATGGAGTGAACCGCCCGGAGATTGAAGCAAAGAACTATTCGACGCTGGTTTGCCGCACGGTTCCGCTTTGGGGTGGCTTCCCGGCCTTCGATGTCGTTTTGCTCGGTGCTGGAGACGACGGGCATACCTCCTCTATCTTTCCGGGGCAGGAATATCTGCTTTCTTCCTTTCATCCTTATGAGGTGAGTGTCAATCCCTATAATGGGCAGAAACGCATAGCCATGACCGGCTGCCTTTTGTTTGCTGCGAAGAATCTTATTTTCTTTATTACCGGCAAGAATAAGGCGGATGTAGTCCGCGATATTCTTGATTCCGGGGATACCGGTCCGGCAGCTTATGTGGCCCACCATGCCGAGCGTGTGGAATTGTTCCTCGATGCTCAGGCCAATGGCGGGGAAAATGTCTACTTAGATGTACCGCTCTCCAGAATGCTTACGATGGAGAATAATGTAAAGCAGATGCCTCCCAAACCGGCCAGTACGCGTGCAGGGACAAAATAGGCATTGTGCAGGCTTGCCATCTCAAACAGAAAGGCGGAGAGAAACAGACAAGCCAGGGCCGTGAAGACCGGAATCAGCGGGATGCGGTTGGCCAGCTTGAAAGTGTTCCGCCAGATGGCGGCAAGCAGGATGACTTTGCTGGAAATGCTGTAGCATACCAGTCCCAGGCCTATCATAATATATCCTGTGGAGGAGAGTGCCGGATTGCTGTTGGCCAAGACCAGAAGTCCCCAGAGAATGCTGATGCTGCCCATTATCAAAACAAGGGCCGGCCACCGTTTCCGTTCAGCCTTTGTATAGTTGTTGCGTATCTGGCGGACGATGGTTGCAACCAGCGCCACTAGGCTGGAACAGATACAAGCAAGTCCTGCCATGACATGGCCTGCTACATAATATGCATTGTGCTCGCTGCTTTTTGACAATAGCCAGAAGGCCCATATCCATGCCATTACTGCCATAAGGGTGGCAACTGCTATCAGGATATATCCCTGGGAGGAATTGAATGCATCGGCAGGTTGTAGCTGGTCGATACGTTCCGAGTTGGCGGGAATGAGGGTGAAGCGGGTGGAGGCTGTGGCTGTGGTAGCTACACAAGCTGTGATGAAACCGACTCCGCAAATCACGTGTCCTGCTACGAAATTGCTTGCCGTGGCAGTTTCGTGCATATAATTCCAACCATAGATTACTGTGAGTACGGCTGCCAGGTAACCAATAACCGGAAGTACGTATCTGGCTATCGGATTGTAGGTATGAATAATTTGTCTAATGATTGTTGCCGCTGTGGCGAACAAGGCAATGCAAATCATCCCTAAGGAAAATACTACCGGACCGGCCACAAATTTTGCCGAGTCCAGTCCTTCGTGGAGCACAAAGCTCCGTAGCCGAAACAGAAAAGGGCCATCAACAAGGGTATAGCCCTGAAAAGAATACTGATACCGTAATTCATAACTGTTGTTTTTAGAGTTTCCCCTTCAAACAGCGTTTCTGTGGCTTTGTTCCTCCTTTTAAGATTTATTTGTGATGAGAAGTGTTTCCCTGTCCGTATTTAGGGAGCCAGCCTCTCCTTTTTCCAGCTGCCATCCGCTTGTTGGGAATAGAGGAAACGGTCGTGTAGCCTGCTTTCCCGTCCTTGCCAGAATTCAAAACGGAAAGGGGTGACGGCAAAACCTCCCCAGTTGTCGGGACGTTTGATACTTTGCCCTATCCATGTTGCCGCTTCGCGGACGAACGCGCGCATTATCTCCATACGGCTGCCGATGACGTGACTTTGGGGTGAAATCCTCGCCCCGATTTTACTTTTGTAAGGCCTGCTTGCAAAATAGGCGTCAGAATCGGCAGGAGCGCATCTTTCAGCTTTTCCTTCAATGTGTATTTGCCTTTCCAGTTTGTGCCATACGAAAGATAAGGATATATACGGATTTGCAGTCAGTTGCCGGCCTTTCCTGCTTTCGTAGTTGGTGAAGAAGATGAAACGGCCATTTTCCACCCCTTTCAGCAACACTGTGCGTGTAGAAGGATGCCCGTCTGTCGAGACTGTAGCTACCGTCATGGCGGTGGGCTCGTACTCATCACTATGGATAGCATCGTTCAGCCAATGGTCGAATTGCTCAAAGGGATTGTCGTTGAGGTTACCGGTGTCAGCCTGCCTTTCTTATATTCTCTTCTGATGTCAAAGAGTTGTGATTTCATTATCGTGTGGTTTTATCAGGAGTGATATATTGTTTTTCTATGTAACAGTCTGAGAAGGCTGAATGTTTTGTTTTTCTGCGGAAAGAAAAATATGGAAGAAGGAAATGGCTGTGTTGATACTTAAAAAAATGGGGGTGTGTCAAAATTCACCACAGATTACACGGATTAACACAGAATGAGCTTAATCTACTGATAATCAAAGATGCTTATCTGTGCAAATCTGTGTAATCTGTGGTGAATACCAGTTTCGACACACCCTCGGATATTGGAGATTACCTTATGGAGACAAGTGGAAAGTGGACACTGGCATGTCTGCTATTGTAATTTAAACATTACGGGAACTGTGAATTTACAACGGACCGGTTTGCCTCGTTGCTCACCGGGTTTCCATTTGGGCATGGTGGAAATCACACGGATAGCTTCTTTGTCCAGATAGGGATCTACGCCTCTTACTACTTTTACATCTACGATGCTGCCGTCTTTGTTGACAACGAATTGTACTATTACGCGCCCCTGGGTTCCGGTCTCTTGTGCAATAGTCGGGTATTTTATACTCTTACCCAGATATTGCATCAGACTCATGCCATTATAAGAAAACTCGGGATTCTTCTCTACAACTTCAAAAATCTCATCCTCTACCGGAATCTCTTCATCTACGGTTGGAGATATGGGTTTGATGATTACAGCTTCACCGATTTCTTCGGAAGAGGCAATGGCTGTTTCTTTCACATTGTCATTATCATCCACAATTGTCAATACCTCGGCAATTGCAGGAGCTTGAGGGGGTGGCGGAGCTACTAATTCGGGTTGCTCGTGATAGGAATTTCAATTTCCTGCTCAAATACCTTCTCGGTAATAGCACCGCTCATGTCAATCCTAACATCACGCTTCGACCATTCAAATGCAACGAACATGAAGACCAGCACAATTACATAACCTACAAGTAGCCAACTTGACTTCTTGTTTTCCAGCTTGCTTTGGATGTTTTCTTGATTTCCATAATTTACAAGATTATTACCGTATAATGGTTGTCGCGAAACTAACATTATACAGATGTGATTAGTAAAATCATAAAACATGCGTGCCCACTTGTTTCTGTATTAAAGATAAGAAAATGAATGTTATGTTGGTGTTTGATATGTAGTTATATATAGTTTTTTAAATTTGCTTTGATAATTTTTCTGCTTGTGGATTAAATAGTGTTGATATGTAAAAAGCACTTCCAGCGTTCGCTTACGGAGGAAGTGCTTCACACAAAAACTAAACTAGACTTATTGTATTGAAAATATAGCTATAATCTGTGTATCACTTCTTTATAGGCTGGTTTAAATCTGATGTCGACAATAAATAGGAAAAATCAGCTCATGTTTTGTTGTATAACGTTACTTTTCTCAATGTTCTCTAGAACCTCGTCGATGAAAAGCGAACGATAGTGCGGACATTCCAGTACACCCTTTTCTTTCGCTTCCCGGTATACCTTGGAGAACAGTTTTGCTTTCTCCTTGTCGGTGGTCGGCAACTTATCTATGGGAGTGGCAAGGAACCGACACCCCCAGCCTTTGCAGGTAGGGGTGAGGGAACAATGGTTTGGAGTTTTCCACTGACATGAGCATTCGGTAATTATTTGATTCATATTTGCTATAATCGAATTGACATCAATCTTTGTGCTCATACATGTCTATTGTCTTGAAGAAATCATCCTCGTAATTATAGATGTCATCTAGGGTTTCAATAACATGTTTCACATCTTTCTTGTTTTCATCAATAGTGGCTACATACTTAGTGGCTGTATTGAAATACATACGACAAATAGGTTTGCGATTGTTGTCATCAAGCAGAATACTGAAATAAGTCTGTGCATCACGATATACTATGCGGGATATATCTACTTTCTTTCTACAGATAGCTTTTACAATTCTGTATGCATCTAACTCTTCTTCTGTAGTGACAATCTTGGATTCTGTATTTACTTCTTCTGTAGTCTCTTCTGATGTGTTTCCACTGTTTTTTGTTTGGCTTTCCTCTATTTTGGAATCACTAACTGTCAAAGCTCCTTTCAAACGGTCATTAATAATATCGTTGATATGTGAAGAGATAGCGCGTTTGACTAAAGGTGTGAATTGGTCTATTATATTTTGAAGCATTCTACCTTCATAAACTTTGGTAGCAAACATTTTCACAAAATCAGTGCTAGGCGAGGAGAATTCTTCTTGGATAATAGCCTTTAATTCTCCCATGTACTTTAATTCGCTGGCTGAGTTCAGAATATTGTCCACATCAAAGTATGATTTATGGAATTTTTTCAGTTCCTCGATTTGATTATCCCTTAAATCCGTAATATCCACTTCCAAAAAAGGCTTATCATCCATTATATTGGGTTCTTTCAAATCTGTATAGAAGCGGTAGATAATTCCATTGGTCAAAAGTCCGAACTTAGCTTTTGATACGTTGAAATAGCGTAGTAGTTGGTTATCATGTAGGTTTAAATCTTGCTTCCAATGCTTACATTCAATCAGCAATATAGGCTGGTCGTCCTTCATGATGGCATAATCAATCTTTTCTCCTTTCTTGGTCCCAATATCGCAGGTCATTTCTGGCAATACTTCCAAAGGATTGAACACATCATATCCCAGAGCATTAATAAAGGGCATGATGAAAGCATTTTTAGTAGCTTCTTCTGTCTGAATGTTATCTTTCAGCTTTTCAATTCTATCAGCAAGCTGTTTAATAGTGTCTTTAAAATCCATAGTATTTTACTTTTTAGATTGATATTATAGTCTCATATTGCGTTCAACAACCTTAATCACGTTGTATATCTCCACTACATCATCAAGGTTAACGGTGTAGTCATTGAATAACTCATTGAGCGAGTGGCAGGTGATATTACCTTTATCATCTTGGGCCGTGATTTGCTTGATGGATATGCCGTTTGTACGGTGTACAATAACGAAGTACCAGTCGTTAATATGAAGTTTGGGAAGCCAAAGGTCACGTCTTACTTCCCTTGCTAAAACCTTGTCACCATCGCAGATGGCAAGCCTGCTGTTGTCATCCATACTGTCACCTTCTGCTTCAAATATGCGGTATTTTCCGTGATAGGTCTTATCTACGATTACCGGCATTGTGGGCAAGGTGTCTATATATTCGGTATCTCCATATCCGGCGAGATAACCACATTGTGCTTTGATGTGTATAACGGGCACGTTCATGTAGCTTAAATCGTCAACTGGGCGGGCGTTGGAGTGGTACGTCTGTGATGGAGCATCGGTAAGCATATTTCCTTCACCGGTTAATAACCAAGATAGTTGAAATTGAGGATATACTTTTATAATAGCATTAGCTAGTTGAGAAGAGACTTTCTTTGTTTTACCTTTTTGGAGGTCAAATATTCTTTGATAAAGCACCCCTATCTTCTCAGCCAATGTTGGAGCTTTAATATCTAATTCAGATAAAACACTATTTATTATTTCTTGGCCTGTCATGTGATAAGATTTTTCTTATATTTGCATTGAATTTAATACATACATAATTATGTTTGATTGGTTAATGATTGCTGCTACTTTATATATCCTTGTATATATAGCGGCCACTATCGCTGCCTTTATCTTTGTCTGGAAAATATTCAAACGTCTTTTCAGAAAGTAAAAAGTAATTTTGAGGGTAAATTACTGGAATGGAAAACGACAGAGAATTTCCATATTTACCCTCTGTTTTTGCATTCATTCCAGCTGACAATACCCTCAATCCACCTTTCCCAGATACATTAGTTTCATTGTTTTCTTCTACATACACATTAAATCTTATATCTTGAACTAAAGGAATTTGATGTGTTGTCCTATCGTTTACTCTACTTGCTGATGGGCTTACAATGAATCCTTTATTCAATAATTTAATATTCGATTCAATAATCCCATCTGCGATGTTCTCTAAAGATGCCGTTATAAAGTCCTTTAATTCCATAATATTAATAAAAGTTAAATATAAGAATACTCTTATATCATTTCTTGTATTTGATATAAGAAAAATCTTATCTTTGCAACATCAACGTCAACAACGACTACAAAATAATGAAAAATAGTTGAGTTGGCAAAATTAAAGTAATACCTAAAAAGGAGTAGTTCTTTGATTTATTGATGTTGCAAATTTAAAAAGGGGTAGTATTTCTACCACCCTTTCAGTTCTTAACCTCTATGGGTTCGTTCTGACGGCTGTCTATTTGAAAGGATGCAATAATTACAGACTTGCAAGCCACTTCTTGCCTGATTTGGTGAATGTCCATAGGTAAATACCGCCTACTATTGCTACTCCTACTGCGAAAACGAATATTAATACTTCCATACTATTTTAATATTTTGTTTGCCAGCAATGCCGACAATACGGTTAATACTATTCCAAACATAGCAACGAGCCACATTGTTGCGTTTTGGGTGTCAGAGAACAAAGGTAGTGTAATTCCTATGACCAACCCAGCGAAAGAAAGTTTGGATAAGTCGAAGAAATATCCTGCGAGTTTGTCTCGTCTAGTCTTATCTTTTTCTTTCCGTTCTTGCTTTACTGCTTGTTGTTCGCTCCAGTTCCCCATAGTTATTTCTTTGAAAGGTTCTCGATGGTACGTTGCTGGCTCTCTATGACGGAGAACAGGCGTTCGTTGGTGATGGGGGTTGGTACTTCTGATTGTCTTGGTAATGAAATTCCAATCAATTCTGATAGGTCTATATTCGTTGCCTTAGATATAATCATCACCTCTTCTACGCTACGCTTCATTAAGTCGTCATATCGTGGCATATTGTTGGGGTGAATACCTAAGGCATCGGATACAACTTTATAGGCTATTCCCTTTTCTTTCAGCAATTCTCTTAAGGTCATACAATCATATTATATTTTATTAACTAATAAATATATCATAATTGATTGTTATAATCAAAAATGATAGTATATTTGCAACGTCAACAACGACAACAGCAGCAAAGATGCGAAGTTTGAGTGAGATAACCAAAAAAACAACATACCTAAAAAGGAGTAAGACAATGAAAAAGTACGATTTACACAAGATTATGAAAGCGGCTCACGAGATATACAGAAAGTATTTCAAGCTATACCAGCTTACTCACGGTGTACAGACTTTCGGTGATTGCTTGAAACTCGCTTGGGCTAACGAAAAGAAACGTGTTGCTGATGAAGAAGCGAGAAAGGCTGAGAAAGAAGTAATGAAAGCAGCTTTGGTACGACCGGAAAGAAGAAGTTCTTATGATTACTGCAACGCTCCATGGAAAATCCAGTGTAAGCTGCCCCCTAAAACCAAGCGATTCTGCCCCCTTAAAACATTCAACAATGCCCCCTTAAAAAGTCTTGACCGATGGGGTTATTATTATTTTAGTTTATTTCCCTCTGTAT
>ENA-OQCK01000188-OQCK01000188.1-human-gut-metagenome-genome-assembly--contig:-NODE-188-length-37084-cov-3.374435_pt1 | contig 37084 bp, 34 predicted proteins | sample MGYA00242498_ERZ504578 | MGnify/ENA primary metagenome ERZ504578 (study PRJEB26092, sample SAMD00036229) | human gut metagenome | host: Homo sapiens | study: EMG produced TPA metagenomics assembly of...
CGCAAGCACCCGTTCGCTTAAATCAATCACGGTAGCTACAATTCCCTGCTCAACCGGGTATTTGGCACAAAGAGCTTCCAGACAATCCAATGACTGATTGGACTCGGTCAGTACTTCCACCATTTCCCCACCGTCAAAGAGGGCAACCTTCGCAGCGGTATTTCCTATGTCGATAATTAAATTCAATGCATTCTTATCTTTTAGCGGGCGCAAAGGTAAAGTAAAAAAAGAGAAATCGAAACATCTGAGAGAAATTATCTTCTTTTTTGGTTCTTCTTCTGTTCTCTCTCAAAAAAGTGTGTCGGGCGAACTATATAATATAGAATAATATATATTTTTATTTATATATGCACGGTTGGTGGCACGCCTCCATTTTTCAGCAGGAGATAAATCACTAATTCACAATCAATTATACATGCAAAAGGGGTAGCACGGTTAGTGGCACGCTTTTACGTGTATAATTCCGGTAAAACAGAGGCTCTATTTCACCCAAATGAAGGCTCTATTTACCCCAAACAGAGGCTCTATTTTGATAAAACAGAGGCTCTGTTTCACGAATCCAACAATTCTTTGTATATTCGCTGCCAAAATAAAACGAACCTACTGATGAAACGGTCTTTTTTATATGTAATCTTCTCTCTTTTCCTGTTGCTCCTGCCCATTGGACAAACAACTGCCAACAGCAATGACTCTATCCGTCTTAGCCTGCTGACTTGTGCTCCCGGAGAAGTGATATACACCCTGTTCGGACACACTGCCATTCGTTACGAAAATCCCTCACAAGGGATTGACGTCGTATTCAATTACGGCTTATTCAGCTTTGACATCCCTAACTTCGCTCTCCGCTTCTCACTCGGAGAAACGGACTACCGGCTGGGAGTGATCGACTACCCTCATTTTGCAGGAGAATATGCCTATTTCGGACGCAGCGTATGGCAACAGACACTTAACCTGAACAACGAAGAAAAGGCCGAACTAATCCGCTTGTTACAAGAAAATTACCGCCCCGAAAACCGGGTGTACCGTTATAATTTCTTTTACGATAATTGTGCCACCCTCCCCGCGACAAGATAGAAGAAGTATTGCGGGCAAAGTGATTTATCCCGTAGAACCGCAAGACGGTTCACGTACCTTCCGCGAGATCGTCCACCAATATTGCAAAGGACATCCGTGGGCACGTTTCGGCATTGATCTATGTATCGGAAGCGAAGCCGATCGGCCTATCACGCAGCGACAGATGATGTTTGCCCCGTTCTATCTAATGGATGCATTTGCCGGCGCACAAATTACCGGTGATTCCATTCAACGCCCGCTTGTAACGGACAGCGAACTGATTGTGGATGCCACTCCCGAAGAAGATGAAAGCTTTTGGATACCCACTCCGCTGCAATCCGCTCTTCTCCTCTTTATACTTACCGCCGCCGCTACCATTTACGGCATCCGCCGACGGACAGGACTCTGGGGAGTCGACCTCATATTGTTCGGTACGGCAGGTATCGCAGGATGTATCCTTGCGTTCCTGGCCCTCTTCTCCGAACACCCGGCTGTCAGCTCCAATTTCCTGTTATTTGTCTTTCATCCGGGCCAGCTTCTTTTCCTTCCTTACATCATATATTGTGTCCGAAAAGGGAAGAAATGTTGGTATTTGACCTTAAATCTTATTATTTTAACACTTTTTATAGTGCTTTTTCCGGTAATTCCGCAAAGATTTGACTTTGCTGTTGTACCTTTGGCACTCTGTTTGCTGATACGTTCAGTGAGCAATCTAATTGTGACATCTAAAAAGAAATAATGAAAGGACTACTAACTTCCCTTATCACCGTACTGACCTTCACCGGGCTGCAAGCCCAGTCGCTACCTGCCGCCCCTAAATTAGTGGTGGGACTGACGATCGACCAATTACGTACGGACTACCTGGAAGCATTTTCGTCACTTTACGGCGAAAAGGGCTTCAAACGTCTTTGGAAAGAGGGAAGAGTGTTCCATAACGCCGAATATACTTTCAGCGGTGTAGACCGCGCTTCCGCCATAGCTGCCATTTATAGCGGTACGACGCCCTCCATGAACGGAATTATCTCCAAACGCTGGATGGACGCCGCCACCCTCCGCCCCGTCAACAGCACGGACGACACGGCATTTATGGGATATTACACCGATCAGACGGTCGCCCCCACCAAATTGCTGACTTCCACCATTGCCGATGAGCTTAAAATAGCTACACAAGGCAAGGGACTTGTATACGCCATTGCCCCCAACTGCGACGCCGCCATTTTTGCCGCCGGACATGCCGGAAACGGTGCTTTCTGGCTCAATCCCAATACCGGAAAATGGAGCGGGACAACCTACTACGGAGAATTTCCCTGGTGGGCAAGTCAATACAACGACCGCCAGGCTGTCGATTTCCGTATCGCCGGCATGACATGGGAACCGGTTTTCCCGCGGGGGATGTACACTTTCCTGCCAGATTGGCGGGATATGCTTTTCAAATATAAATTTGATGACGACCGCAACAACAAGTTCCGACGGTTCATCGCCAGTCCCTTTGTGAACGATGAAGTCAATGCACTCGCCGAAGAAGCGCTCAACAAAAGTTCTATCGGTATGGACGATATTACTGACTTATTGGCACTGACTTATTATGCGGGCAACTACGCACATAAATCCGTACAGGAATGTGCTATGGAAATACAAGATACATACGTACGTCTCGACCGCAGTATCGCCAACCTGCTCGACGTGCTCGACAAGAAGGTAGGACTACAAAACGTGCTTCTTTTCGTCACCTCGACCGGCTATACGGACAGCGAATCGCCCGATTCGGGATTATACAAAATCCCCGGCGGAGAGTTTTATCTCAACCGCTGCGCCGCCTTGCTGAATATGTACCTCATGGCTACATACGGTGAGGGAAAGTACGTTGAAACCCACCACAACCAGCAAATCTATCTGAACCATAAATTACTGGAAAAGAAAGAACTGAACTTGACGGAAATACAGCAGAAGTCCGCCGAATTCCTGATGCAGTTCAGCGGAGTGAACGAGGCATATTCCGCCAACCGGCTTCTACTGGGTTCATGGACTCCGGAGATCTATAAAATACGCAACGGTTACCACCGCAAACGTTCGGGAGACCTCGTAATCGACGTCCTCCCCGGGTGGACAATCGTCAACGAGAATGGTGGCGAAAACAAAGTGGTACGCCATTCTTATATTCCTTCGCCATTGATTTTCATGGGACATTCCGTGAAACCGGCCGTTATCCAGACACCTGTAACAATAGACCATATCGCGCCTACACTGGCACATTTTATGCGCATCCGGCTCCCAACGCCTGCACATCTGCTCCTATTACCGGCCTGCGGTAAAAGAAACCTCACAAAAACAGGGCGCAAAACATAAATAAATCAGCATTTTAATGTAACTTGCGCAAACTATTTTAATTCGATAAATAATAAACATACTTATACAAATGGGATTCAATGAATTTTTAAGCTCGATTTTCGGAAACAAATCCACGCGAGACATGAAAGAAATCAAGCCCTGGGTGGAGAAAATCAAAGCTGCTTACCCGGAGATTGAGAAACTGGACAACGACGCACTCCGTGCCAAAACGGAAGAACTCAAAAAATATATCCATGAGTCGGCTACCGCCGAACGTGCGAAAGTGGAAGAACTGAAAGCGAGTATCGAAAGCCTGGAACTGGAAGACCGCGAAGAAGTCTTTGCACAAATCGACAAGATAGAAAAAGAAATTCTGGATAAATACGAAAAAGCACTGGACGAAGTACTGCCCGTTGCTTTCTCAATCGTCAAGGCTACTGCAAAACGTTTCACGGAAAATGAAGAAATCGTAGTTACCGCCACTGATTTCGACCGCCAACTGGCTGCTACAAAAGACTTTGTACGCATCGAGGGCGATAAGGCCATTTATCAGAATCACTGGATAGCCGGTGGTAACGATACGGTCTGGAACATGGTACACTACGATGTACAGTTGTTCGGTGGTGTCGTTCTGCACAAAGGCAAGATTGCGGAAATGGCAACCGGTGAAGGTAAGACATTGGTGGCTACCCTCCCCGTATTCCTGAATGCACTGACCGGAAACGGTGTGCACGTGGTTACCGTGAATGATTATCTGGCAAAACGTGACTCCGAATGGATGGGTCCTCTTTATATGTTCCACGGTTTGAGCGTAGATTGCATCGACCGTCACCAGCCGAACTCCGACGCACGCCGCCAGGCATATCTGGCAGACATCACGTTCGGTACCAACAACGAATTCGGTTTCGACTACCTGCGTGACAATATGGCGATCAGCCCGAAAGACCTTGTACAGCGTCAGCACAACTACGCTATCGTCGATGAGGTCGACTCCGTATTGATCGATGACGCCCGTACTCCGCTGATTATCTCCGGTCCCGTGCCGAAAGGTGACGACCAACTGTTCGAGCAGCTCCGTCCGCTAGTAGAGCGTCTGGTAGAAGCACAGAAAGTATTGGCAACCAAGTATTTGTCCGAAGCAAAAAAACTGATCGCATCCAACGATAAGAAAGAAGTGGAAGAAGGATTCCTCGCCCTGTACCGCAGCCACAAATGTTTGCCGAAGAACAAAGCATTGATTAAGTTCCTGAGTGAACAGGGCATTAAAGCCGGTATGCTGAAGACGGAAGAAATCTACATGGAGCAGAACAACAAGCGTATGCACGAAGTGACGGAACCGTTGTACTTCGTCATTGATGAAAAGCTGAACAGTGTAGACCTGACCGATAAAGGTATCGACCTGATCACCGGTAACTCCGAAGACCCGACACTATTCGTTCTTCCGGACATTGCCGCAGAACTTTCGGAATTGGAGAATATGAACCTGACCAACGAACAGTTGTTGGAGAAAAAGGACGAACTGCTTACAAACTACGCTATTAAATCGGAACGTGTACATACTATCAACCAATTGTTGAAGGCTTACACCATGTTCGAGAAAGACGACGAATACGTAGTGATCGACGGACAGGTGAAGATTGTAGACGAACAGACCGGACGTATCATGGAAGGCCGCCGTTACTCTGACGGATTGCACCAGGCTATCGAAGCCAAAGAAGGCGTGAAAGTGGAAGCTGCCACACAGACCTTTGCTACGATTACTCTGCAGAACTACTTCCGTATGTATCACAAGCTATCCGGTATGACCGGTACAGCCGAAACGGAAGCCGGCGAACTCTGGGACATCTACAAACTGGATGTGGTAGTGATCCCGACCAACCGCCCGATTGCCCGTAAAGATATGAACGACCGCGTCTACAAGACGAAACGTGAAAAATATAAAGCCGTAATCGAAGAAATCGAACAACTGGTGAACGCGGACGCCCGGTATTGGTAGGTACTACTTCGGTAGAAATCTCCGAAATGCTGAGCAAGATGTTGACCATGCGCAAGATCGAACACAAGGTGCTGAATGCGAAGTTACACCAGAAAGAAGCTGATATTGTTGCTACTGCCGGTTTGAGCGGAACAGTTACCATTGCCACCAACATGGCCGGTCGTGGTACCGACATCAAGCTAAGCCCGGAAGTGAAAGCCGCAGGCGGTTTGGCAATCATCGGTACGGAGCGCCACGAATCCCGCCGTGTAGACCGCCAGTTGCGTGGTCGTGCAGGACGTCAGGGTGACCCGGGTTCTTCTGTATTCTTCGTGTCACTGGAAGACGACTTGATGCGTCTGTTCTCCTCCGACCGTATCGCCAGCGTAATGGACAGGCTCGGTTTCCAGGAAGGTGAAATGATTGAGCACAAGATGATTTCCAACTCTATCGAACGTGCACAGAAGAAGGTAGAAGAAAACAACTTCGGTATCCGTAAACGCCTGTTGGAATATGACGACGTGATGAACAAGCAACGTACGGTTGTCTATACGAAACGCCGCCATGCTTTAATGGGCGAACGTATCGGTATGGATATTGTGAACATGATTTGGGACCGTTGCGCCAACGCTATCGAGAACAACGACTACGAAGGTTGCCAAATGGAACTGCTTCAGACGTTGGCTATGGAACTCCGTTCACCGAAGAAGAATTCCGCAACGAGAAGAAAGAGAAACTGGCTGAAAAGACATTCGGCATTGCCATGGAGAACTTCAAACGTAAGACTGAACGCCTGGCACAGATTGCCAATCCGGTTATCAAACAGGTATATGAGAACCAGGGACACATGTACGAGAACATCCTGATTCCTATCACGGACGGTAAACGTATGTACAATATCTCTTGTAACCTGAAAGCTGCTTACGAATCCGAATCCAAAGAGGTAGTAAAAGCATTTGAAAAGTCAATCCTGCTGCACGTTATCGACGAAGCATGGAAAGAGAACCTGCGCGAACTGGATGAACTGAAACACTCTGTACAGAATGCAAGCTACGAGCAGAAAGACCCGTTGTTGATTTACAAACTGGAATCTGTAACGTTGTTTGACTCAATGGTGAATAAGATTAACAATCAGACTGTTTCTATCTTGATGCGCGGACAAATTCCTGTACAGGAAGCTCCGGATGAACAGGCTGCCCGTCGTGTAGAAGTACGCCAGGCTGCACCGGAACAGCGTCAGGACATGAGCAAGTATCGTGAGAACAAGCAGGACCTGAGTGATCCGAATCAGCAGGCTGCTGCCAGTCAGGATACGCGCGAGCAACAGAGACGTGAACCGATTCGTGCCGAAAAGACCGTAGGACGTAATGATCCCTGTCCATGCGGAAGCGGCAAGAAGTATAAAAACTGTCACGGAAAGAACGTTTGATAAAGAAGAGTTCAAGTAGTTAATTAGTCCTAACTACTTTACTAAATAATAAAGGCTGCCTGACAAGTCAGTAGTATCTGCAATTCCCCTCCTTCGGGAAGAAGGGGTGGCTGAAAGCCGGGGTGGTAGGTGGATACACAATGCTGATAATAATAGACTTATATATTCACCTACCACCTCCCCTACGGGGACTCCTCCTTCGAAGGAGGAGAGTTTTAGATACTATCGACTTGTCAGGCGGCCTCTTTCTTTTATTCGTGCAAAATAGTACTTTTGTTCAAACTACTAAATGAATCAAACTATGGCAAAATCTTATTCACTGGCATTCATCTCTCTGTTCCTGTTGCTATTCAACAGTTGCCAGAGCATCGAACAGATTTCCATTGATTATCTGCAACCCGCCGACTTGAGTTTTCCACCCCAGCTCCGCAAGGTAGCTGTTGTGAATAACACCAGCGATGCACCGGATAACAAATTGATTACAGAAGTACAGAAAACGAAGGAAAACGTTCCGGAAGTAAGTCGCGCCACAGCCTATGCCAACGGTGATCCCAAGATTGCTGCCGAATCATTGGCTGAAGAAATAGCCCACCAGAATTACTTTGATGAAGTTGTCATTTGTGACTCCGCCTTACGTGCCAATGACAAGTTAGCGCGTGAAAATATGCTAAGTCAAGAGGAAGTCAGCCAGTTAGCTTCCGATTTAGGAGTTGATTTTATTATTGCATTAGAGAATCTGCAATTCAAAGCAACCAAGACCATTCGTTATCTACCCGATTTCAATTGTTATCAGGAGCTATGGATGTAAAAGTATATCCCACAGTACGGTTTATGTACCGGGACGAAGCAAGCCCATGACCACCCTTCACCCTAATGACAGTATCTTTTGGGAAGATTTCGGAGGTTCGGTCACAGAAGCGGCTGCCCGTATCATCCCCGAAAGGGAAATGTTGAAAGAAGCTGCGGAATTTGCAGGAACAGTTCCGGTAAAGCATCTGGTTCCGATATGGAAAACGGGAAAACGGTATTTATACACCGGCGGTTCGGTTCAGATGCGCGATGCAGCTATCTACGTCCGCGAAAATTCATGGGATAATGCATTCGAACTTTGGCATCAGGCTTTCGAAGGAACCAAGAACACAAAGAAGCAGATGAGAGCCGCCTTCAATATTGCCGTGTATTATGAGACGAAAGATAGTCTATCTCAAGCTGTGAAATGGGCGGAAAAGGCACAGCAACTAGCCAAGAAGATAGAGAAAAAGAATGTTGTCAACAATGTCAAAGCGAGTATTGACGATGTGCCGAATTATTACCTCACCAGCCTCTATTTGGCCGAATTGAAGGAGAGAAATGCTCAAATATCCAAATTAAAGATGCAAATGAGCCGATTTAATGATGATTTTTAAGGAAATCATGTATCAAATCTTATTTTTTTTATACCTTTGAACTGACAAAAAGAAGGAACCTATGAAACTGAGCCAACAATCATTATCTATCATCGAATCGGCTATCCAAAAGGCAGTCGGCAAATATGTATGCAATTGTGAACAGACAGTCGTAACCGATATTCATCTGCAACCTGACCAGACGTCAGGGCAACTGAATATTTACAACGATGATGATGAAGAACTAGCAAACGTCATGGTGGAAGAATGGGCAACATACGACGGCGATGATTTCCTCGAAAATATTGAGCCCGGCTTACGTAGTATCCTTTGCAGAATGAAAGATGCAGGTGACTTCGACAAGGTGACTATCCTGAAACCTTATTCGTTTGTACTGGTGGATGAGGACAAAGAAACGGTAACTGAACTATTGTTGGTAGACGACGATACGATGCTGGTGAATGACGAGCTACTGAAAGGATTGGATAAAGAGTTGGATGATTTTCTGAAAGAGTTGCTGGAAAAGTAAAATCTAATATATGGCAATAAAAAAGATTCTGTTATTATAACAAGGCAAATGTAGAAGCGGCTGTACAAAGGCAATTCAACGGTTCGGACGAAGTAAACAAGTTGATGTGGATTCTACAAGAATAAAAAAGAACGGCATGAAACTAAATTTTTATATACTACTCTTATGCCTTAGCAGCATAGGAATAACAAGTTGGGGTCGCAATGCACCCAACCTCTCATCTCACCGTCCTGCAACTCAACATCTGGCAGGAAGGAAGCATCGTAGAAGGAGGATTTGAAGCCATAGCCGATGAAGTGGCACAAGTTGATGCCGATATCGTTTTTTTCAGTGAAGTCCGCAACTACAATGGCACCTGCTTTATATCCCGCATCATTGAGGCACTTAAGAAACGTGGAAAAACTTACTATGGAGAACATAACCCTCTGGATGTAGGCATTTTATCCAAATACAATATAAGTCAGCAGGAGATTATCTATCCAAAGGACAGCGGTTGCGGCTCTATCCTGAAAGCAACTATCGGCATAGCCGGACATACTATTGCCGTTTATTCCGCCCACTTAGATTATAAGAATTATGCTTGTTACTTACCTCGTGGTTACAATGGAAGTACTTGGAAGAAAATGACACAACCTGTTCATAATGCGGATTCCATTTTAGCGGCCAACCGGATCGCCTTTCGCGAAGAAGCCATTGAAGTATTCATCGAAAACGCACGGCAAGACATTGCCGAAGGAGCCATTGTTCTATTAGGAGGAGATTTCAACGAACCTTCTCACCTCGACTGGCAAGAAGATACAAAAGACCTATGGGACCATAATGGGGTAGTTATCAATTGGGACTGTTCAAGTATACTCTGCAAAGAAGGATTCAAGGACATATATCGGACTCTATATCCTAACCCGGTCACTCACCCGGGATTCACTTTTCCTTCCGACAACGACAAGATGCCTGTCAGCAAATTAACTTGGGCACCCGATGCGGACGAAAGAGACCGGATTGATTTTATTTACTTTTATCCTAATCAGGACATTACACCGATATCCTCTATGATTCTCGGTCCGTCCCGTTCCATTGTCAAAAGTCAGCGCATAGAAGAGAATACAGAAGACAACTTCATCACCCCCAAAGGCATATGGCCTTCTGACCATAAAGGAGTAATAGCCACTTTCAGGATATCTCCCCAATAGAACAGACTTTTCCAGCTTAGAGCCGTATTATGGGGAGATACTGCTGATCTGTCGGACAGCTCCTCTTTTTATTACTTCTATATTACTAGTTTATCGGACATATAGATCCAATGTGTTGGACATATATAGCCAGCGCGTTGGGCATATAGATCCAATACGCTGGACATATAGATTCAGCATCTCATCCATAACAGCCTGATTAACCGCCCGTTAAACCCGGTAGACAAATTGCTGTTACTTTATTTATTTTCGTCCATAGTTGAAACAAATTCTTCGACTTTTGAAAAGCAGCGCTTTAGGTAGGCTAAAGCTATGCTTTACACACTCTAAAGCGCCGCTTTAGAGTTCAAAAAGGACACTACATGGAAGTAAAACGTACAGGGTGAAGAAGTGAAGGACGCTTTCAATCGTTTCTCCTTCTCTCCTTCACCCTGTATCTATTTATTCATCGGCAGTCCAACACGAAGATGAACCTGATGAACCCTCAATAAGAGTATAAAAATAAAATTGCTATTATCTCATACTTTGAATCAATACTCATGAGCCTTTTCCGCCCAAGCTTTCTCCATACCATAGAAATTAATCACTTCACCGCTAGCTTTGCCTTCCAACTCCTGTTGTTTCTGCTCAAAGAGTTTTCCAACGCAGATAATACAAATCTTTCAAAAGACCACTCCATTCACGATGAGAATAATCATGCAAACCTCCCTGATTGGAAGCGATACTATCACCCCAGACTGTGATTAATGCAGATGCATTCCATTCATAGAGTTTCTTTTCCGCGTCCGTATTGCCCAAAGAACGTGCGGCAGTCAGCCAAGAAGATACGGAGAATTCTTTCCGGGTAGACAATAAACTGTCTTGCGACAAAATGAGTTCAAGGAACTGCTGCGTCTGCTTCCGGAAATTCTCTTTGTCTTTACGATCATAACTTTGGGATATTTCATCGAGCAATGCATTGCCTTTATCAGCATTACTCTGACGTACGATATCCACCAAGTCATATTCAAAATTATTGTTGCCTTTATATTGTTCAGCCACAGAGAGCATTAAGTCCGCAGCTTTCGAAGTAGAATCAGGCGAATAGAACAGTTTGGAATATCCCCATGTAGACGTTCTGTCCAAATGGAAACCCGGACGGGCACACAATAAGGATTCCACCGTTCCCTCACCCTGATAATTCTTGGGAGCATTATAAACCGTATGTTCCAATGCTCTCCATGCTTCCATAACTTCCGGTGACAGTTCACCACCATAACGGGCTTTCAGATATCCTTGCAACCATGTATCCGGCGAGAAACGTTCCGCACGCCACGGCAACTCATACAACAATTCAAACATCACCGGATTATTCTCAATACCTTCGGGAGTAGTACCTACTCCACGCAATGTTTTCCCATTTGCATGTGTACACGCATCGTAATATCCGTTCACCAACTGATTCATTCGTCCATGCAAACCGACATTTCCTCCGAAGTTCAACAACATACAATAAAGCCAGTCATGCTTGCCAAAGCCTTTCTCACGATACCACATCGAATCCGGATCCCCCCATTGAGGAAGTCTTTCGCTATACAAATCCAGCACCAACATATCTCCGGCATTCAACACATCAACCATAGCCGGACGCGGATTTGCCTGCCATGCCTGAATGACCCAAACTGCTTCCGGATTGGCTTTCTTCATGGCTTTCATTATAGAAGTTCCGGCCTTCGCCAAGTCTACCCCTTCTGTGTTGCCTCCCTCATGGAATGGGTCCATACTATAATATTTAGCTTTTCCGTAAAGTTTCTCCAATTCTTCGTAGTACATAGCCGCAAAAGAATCGAAATGCTCGTCTTCCGAAGAAAGGAAGGCCGGACGAGGGAAACCGCACCACTTGCCGGGGTCGGCAATCTGATAACCTAGTTTCTCACCGATATTACGGGGAACCATTCCTGCATAACCCGGAAATACGGGTTCAATTCCCAGTTCCCGCATACGGGATACGATCTTCTTTTGAAGTGCTTCTTGTTGCTGATACCAACTGTCAGGATTGGGTCCGCCCCACCCTTCCAGATTGTTCATCTGCCACCAGGCCATAAATGCCGGACCGGAGATAAATTCATTGATTTCTTCCGTTGTGTATCCGACACGTTTCAGCAGATTATACCAGACTACTTCCATTCCGGTTATGCTCAAAGGCATATTAATGCCATGCAATGCCATCCAGTCAATCTCCTTCTCCCAACGTTCCCAATCCCAGAAAGCCATTGAGTAGGAATAAGTACAATAATTCAGATAATAACGGTTTTGCATAGCTGTCTCCTGACGGATTTTCCCCGTGGGAAGAGGGAGCACTTCCGGCAACTTTTGTGACGGGTTATTCCAGGAAAGATGAATACCGGCTACATACTTCAGATACCAGTTCAGTCCTGTTGCCAATGACAGATCGGAATTTCCGACTATCAGGACTTTACCGTCTTCGGCAGTTATTTCAAAGTAATCCTTAGACACATCGTCTTTTTCCGGTGTCATCCGAAAAAGGATTCGATCTTTCGAGGTTCCTTCCGTTACACGTTCTGCCAAAGAATTTACCGGTAACTGCTTCGGTTGGCAGCTACAAAACAAAGTCACTCCAAATAATAAGGTTATCAAAATACGTATGTTCATAATCGTGTTTTTTAGATTTGCCAAAGATAGTAAATAGAAATCAAATTTCTTACTACCTGTACACTTTAATCAATGAAACAAGAAGAATTGCGGGCGACCGTATACGTTTATCTCTTTTACCTTCCCTGACAAAAAAGCACCTTTACGTACTTTGAAGCGAAGCTGATATTTTATAGATTTCCTTTATGTCCACAATGATACGGTGCGGCTGTCCGGTTCCGTTGCCGGATCTGTATGCCAGAATGAAGAAATATCTCCGTCGAACAAGTTCTCCGCTACACCCAGATTCTTATCTGCCTGCTCGCTGCTTACGTAAACAACTTCCCATTTGGTCTTATCAATCGGTTGTCCCTTATCGTCCAACAAATCAACCTCTGAAATACACGCCTGATTGTCTTCCGTATAAGAAGAAAGCGTTTCGATGCAAAAATGACGCAGAGTGCGCACAACCGGTAAATCAACTTGCTGCCAATCGTTTGTCTCCGCCAAAGTGGTGTTCAGAAGAATATCTCCTTCTTCGAGAATCGGACTGCCTGTTTGATTGCGTTGCTGTTTCTCCGGCTTGTTTTTATCAATACCCAAACTGTCGAGAATCGGCTTGTCCAATCCCTGCAAGTTCCTCTTTCCCGTATCCTCCATTTCGAAAACAACAATCTCATTCTCACCTTTTTTCAACCAGGGAGCAGGTATATAAAGAGTTTGTTGCGGACCGATATTCCAGAAACGTCCCAACGATTTACCGTTTACCCAGACAGCTCCTTTACCCCATTGGCTCATATCGACAAAGCAATCGCCTTGCTGTTCGATAATGAATGTCCCTCTATGAAATGCCGGAACGCCTTTGATTTCTTGTCCGAAAGACAAGGAAGATACTTCTTCCTTATAAAGAGGAAGCGGTGTGATTGACCACCCTGTCAATTTCTCATTCCCCCAAAGCACCTGACTTGTAATTCCTTTACGGTTAAAAAGAATATCGGGACCATAATTGACCCGTCCGGTATTTTCAACCAGAATCTCAAGTGTGGCGGGAACTTTATGAATATCCAATGTCGTGCTATTCTGATTATAACGACGGTCAAGGCTGGCTACTTGTTTACCGTCCACCAGAATAACGGCATAATCACGCAAATCCTGAATAATCAATTTCTGTTTTCCCGGTGTCTTAATGGTAGTCTGATAGTGGATATATCCGAAATCGGCTCCTACATCTTCCATGGATAAAACATCTTCCGATTGTATAGTCTGATGAAATGCCGTAGTTAACGGAGCACTTTCTTTCAGCTCGACCGTCGCAAAGGTTGTGGTCGGATTATCGGCAGGCACTTCCGGCAACTGTGTTCCCTCCGGCAGGTATTTCTGAATGATCTCCCGGAAAGCATGATATTTCGGATAGCAGTTGCCCCATTCTCCAAGCGGAGCGTCATAATCGTAGCTGGTAGGTTGGGGACGGAATCCTCCGCTGGTATTGGCACCGTTCATATACCAGAAATTTGTTCCTCCGTGGAACATATACATACTGACAGATACGCCATGTCCCAACATCCAATCCAGTTGTTCGGCAGGACGCTCGTAGGCAACAGAAGAATGACGTTTCCCCCATTCATCAAACCAAGCCGGATAGAACTCCGCCACAAAGTACGGACCGCCCGGATGATATTTATCCACGATTTTAAATATATCTTCGCCGAACACGCCGTTCAAAGTAGGCAATGCACCGGCAATATGTCCGGCTTCCACCTGCCCACCGCCGTCGCAAGTAAACAACGGAACATTGAATCCGGCTTCTTGAAGCATATCACGGATAGCAGCAAGGTATTCTTTGTCGGCCGCATACGAACCGTATTCGTTTTCCACCTGTACCATGATAATATTACCGCCGTTGTTGATAGTCAGAGGGGCCAGTTGCTTGCCAAGTTCCTTGATATATCGTTCGCAATAAGACATGAAACGCGGGTCCTTACTGCGATAAGTCAAGTCCTTTTCTTTCAGGAGCCACGAAGGATAACCTCCGAAATCCCATTCCGCACACACGTATGGCCCGGGACGAAGAATGACATACAGCCCTTCTTCCTGTGCAATACGTACAAACTCGGCAATATCCGCTTGTCCGCTGAAATCAAATACTCCGGGTTGCCGTTCATGGAAGTTCCAGAATACATAAGCAGACACGGTGTTCAACCCCATTGCACGCGCTCGGTGCAGACGGTCACGCCAATACTCGTGCGGAATACGGGGATAATGCATTTCTCCGCATATCAATTGCACATCTTTCCCGTTAATATTAAAAGTACCATTTTCTATTTTAACCTGTTCCCTGGGGGAGGAACAGGCTGAAATAAAAAATGATACAATTAAGTTAAGCATAATAAATACGTTGCTTCTACTTTTATTCATCTTTATTCAAATTATATCATAAGTATTGAATGTTCCGGGGGCTTCTTCAAATTTGGTGGTTATTTAGCAAGTCGGTGGTATCTCCATTCCCCTCCTTCGGGAAGGAGAATGGAGGATACTATCGACTATAAACTAGCAAATCATTATTTTACAAATTCACCTTACCGACAAATTTAAAGAGTAATCTGCTCCGACTTGCCCACAAGATATCGGTTTGTCCCGGCCGAAGCATTCATCAATCCGTATCAGAATGTAACTTCACCGAAAATATTCACTGCATATTTTCCTGCGTCATCATACCAATGAGTGAGTTTCTCCGTCGGAGCAAACTTGATGGCGTAAGCCGGATTGTATTTCAAATCGGCCACTTTCTCCGGCATCCAGATTCCAACTTTGTATGTCCCGCTCAATCCGGCAGCTGCACTTCCTTTTATAACATACTTCGCTACCTGATTCGGTTCTTCATTTGTAGAAGGAATCCATGTTTTAGGATCAACATCCAGCTTTATTTCTTTAGCTACCTGACCGTCTCCGGAAACCAGCACAAGATATACTTCTTTCGGATTAATCACCGTAGCAAAACCGGTATTAGTTATCGTCAGATTATATTCCAAGTTTCCGTTTTTCGCCTCCACTGTCGATTCGCTTTGCAGATTCAACCGGTATCCCAAATGGTCACGTACAAATTCATAGAATGAACGGACAACCTCATTTCCTTCAGCGTCTTTAAAATAACTCTCATCAAAGAGAATGTTATTATCATTCAGCAAAGAAGGATATACTTTTACTTGTTTCCAACTCATGATATTCAAATCAAAATTCTGCGTTATATCAAAAGCCGAATAACGGTGTTCACGCAAAATACGCAATGACTTCATCGGAGTAATTAGTGCAGCCAAACCCCATTCGGTATCTTCATTATTAGGAATCTCACCACTCATATAGAAATTATTCGCTTTTACTTCCCCGGTTATTTGTTTATAATCATCCGTATTGGGAACAAAGTCATTGCCCGGCGCATGAGAATGTTCACCGGCTGTAAAGTAATCGTTCGCATATCCGATACGTCCGCGGTATTCTTCCTGCTCCAATGTCAATGCTTTCTTATGACTCGGGTAACGCATTTCTACACAATATGGAACAGGCAAAGCTCTTAACAGTGCACTGACAATTGCATTCTTCGCATCCTGATCATTTGCCAACGGCGACGTATGCCACTCTCCCCAAGCACCAATAAAACCAACTTGCACCGTAGCAATCTGACCGATATATTCATTCAACAAAGGTGTCAATTGTTCAATATGCCTAAGAATCCATTGTTTAGATTCACCGCCGGACGTATTAAGCCCCGCATGATTGTATGCAAAACGAAGAATGGCTTTATATCCCTGCGCTTTCATCAACTCAAACACCTTGCGGATATTATTCAAAGCCTCATCATCAAGATCTTTACTCACCCATTTGGTCAGATAGATATATTGCTGCACAAGAGTCAGATTATCGTCTTTCGCATCAAACTGCTCTATTTTCTTTTTATACAAATCCTCACCATATACTTCATAATCATTATATGGACTTTTCATCTCATCAGCCAGCAAATTACATTCAAGATGAAAGCCTCTATCAGGATTTCTCAACGACTCGATATGAACAATTTTACCTACAACTTCCGGAGTTTCCGGTTCATTCGTACCTTCTTCCTCTCCATACTGTCCTGCATACACATCTATCGTATCAGAACAAAAGCTACACATAATACCTAATAATAAGGTAGATAATATGGTCATAGTTTTCTTTATATTGATTAACATGATTGATCTATTTTTAATTTTCACCTGATTAATTTTCATTGAAGATAAAACGTGCAGGAGCCCCTGTTGTCCAAGGAGTCCACAATGTTGCTCCGCCATCATGAAGCATACATCCATGCTCTGTATTATCAGTCACCAACAAATAGCAATACTGTCCGGTGTGATTATTAATATTCGGTTCTACCCATTGACCGGAAGCACACAAATTAAATTTCCAGTCATTCAAATGAGTCTGTCCTTTCACTGACTCATAATAATCAGGGTCTTTCAAAACATTCCATTGACCTTCAGCTGTTCCCGCTTCGGCAAACAGGTTCTTATACTCCTGCATAGTCGGTAAGCGCCAACCCGTAGGAGCTATTTTGTCACGAATGTCATAATGATAATGAACTCCGTATGCTTTCACTCTGCCTTCTCCAAAAGATTCCGGCGTATTCTTATAATTATTTGACTCAATATCAGTTCCGTCAGGATACTTGGTCGTCCTCAAATTATCTGCCAGCCAAACCAGTGAAGTTCCGTCGCTATAAGAAATACGGGCAACCCGATAAGTTATCTTCTCATCACCGCGAACATCAATGAAACGCATCATTTCCGTCATATTTAGTACTCCGGAAGAACGTGACACCAGTTGCCCGTCATCAGTCTTCACATTCCAATATATAGCGTTGGATGTCCAACGTTTAATAGAAAGTTGGTCGAGCAAGGTCTGAAGTTGCTCGTGTGTCAGAGAAGACTTACCTTTTACAATCCCTACACTTTGCTCGGCTACAGTCTGTTTCATTTCAGGATCAAGTGACAGACAGAGTGAATATGAGGTTGATTCAGGCCTTCCTTCCGTATCCCATTCAAACTGTACGGCAGTTTCCGGTTTATCTTCAGCCAAAGCAATCTCAGTCATATCCTCAGGTTGTAACAACTTGGTAGACATACGTTTCACATGAATCGTATGCACATCCGACGCAGCAGCCGTAGTATTGCCAGTCTCTTTAACAGTCCAATACAACAGCGCTTCTTGACCGGCCTTTATTCCCAACTGAGAGAAATACTGATCGGCTGCCAATACGGACAAAGTAAAAGAGGTCGATTTACCAGCGTCAATCTTCACCGGCTTTTTGAAATCTCTGGTAGCACAAAGAATCAGTTTGGCACCTTTCTCCAATGCCTTATCCCATGAGAAACTATATTCATCGATTGACAAATCATTCAAGTCAATTTTCGTTCCATCCTGAGGCGCACTCAGGTAAATATCCGACATAGGAATAATTACATTATACTTGTCCTCTTTACATCCGGCAAGTAATAAAATACCTAATAGAGTATATAATAAATGTTTCATAATACTATCCATTTTTAGTAACCGGGGTTTTGAATTATAAGACCTTGTCCTTCAGTAATCAAATGAGTAGGTAACGGAAACTTCTCATATTTATATTGCCCGTCTACCTTCGTTTCGATTTTACCAGTCGGCTGACCTGCAAATCTTGCTTTAGCAAGTGCCGCTCTATGAATTTTCCGTGACGAATCAGATCCTGTCGACGTACACCTTCAAAATAGAACTCATGTCCACGTTCTTCCAACAATTTATCAAGGAAATCTTCCACTGAAGCGAAATCACTCAATTGATAAGCTTTCAGTCCGCCATGGGTAACACGTACTTGATTCAATAACCCGACAGCTTCCTGAGTTATGCTATTTCCATTGCGGACAATAGCTTCTGAAAGTAAAGTCAATACGTCTGCATAACGGTAGATTGGCATATCTATTTCACACAGTTCTCCTATCACCCCTTCGATTTTATACTTAACCGGAATTGCACCATAAAAGAGTACACCTGTTGTACCTCCGTCACGGTCAAGAGCACGACTGTGATGCACGCCTTCCGTACCAGTATATTCACCTATAATTCTTTCCCGTCTTTTGTCTTTAGGATCAAAAGATTCATAGGCAGGCCAGGATATTTTATACCCTCCCCATGCAGTCACCGCCATTCCTGCCGGAATAGGATAGTCGGATGTTAATACATGTGCAAACCACTTCTGCTCCATCACACCAGCTTCCGCTACACAAGAGAATATTACTTCCGAATTCTTTTCTCCTGATAAAGAAAACAAAGAATGATAATCGTCTACCAGTTATAACCGTATTCGGATTTAGTCAATTCACGTCCTATTTTCTCTGCTTCATCCACTGTTTAGTCATCATATAGAATTTTAACAACAATGTGTTGGCCAATCCTTTTGTAAAACGTCCGTAATCCGTATCTTCATATTTATAAGGCAGTATGTCGGCCGCTTCCTTCAGGTTAGTAACAATGTATTCACGCATCGCTTCTTCAGACAAGCGGGGAATCACAATCTCAGCTTCCGGTTTCTGCAAAGTTTCCAAATCTGCAATAGGTATCGGACCATACATATCATACATCAGAAAAGCCAGAAAACCACGTCCACATTTTAATTCGGCCATATAACGGGCTTCAATGTTTCATCCATATCCACGTTCTTGATACGTTCCATTGTCAAAGTCATGGAAGCCAGATATTGGGAATAGTCATACACGCGGCGATAATCTCCGTCGATATGCCAGTCATTAGCTTCATACGAATTATATACGGTAGTCCACCCCCATGTATTTTCCACATAATCGGTCACCATTCCGAAGTCGTCACATAACCTGCCGCCACCTCAAAAATCCCCCACGGAGAAAAAACGTAATAAGCACTTGAGTTGACCAACGCATTTACATCTTCAGCATTCTGCGGAAACATTCCCGGATTTATTTTATTATAAACTTCCTGTTCCAGCGTGCAAGACGATATGAGGAACAAAAGAGTTGCTATTACAGTATAAATTGTCTTTTTCATATTCATAACTTATTAGAAAGATATTGATACACCAAAATTATAAGAGGTCACATTCGGATATGCATAAGTTCCGTTATCCGTTTCAGGATCCAGCCCTGTCCAATTGGTAATCACAAACGGATTGTTCACATCTACATATACACGAAGATTATTCACGATCTTTTGGCTGATCGGTACTTTATATCCCAATGTTATACTTCCGCAACGAACGTAATAGATAGATTTTACGTAATAGTCTCCCCAACCGTTTCCCCCTCTCACGTAGGTAGGATCAGTAGCTGTCAAGTTATTACTACTGAACGCTTTCAATGCGTAAGTGGAAACGTTGATACCATTATCCATGCGTGTCCAACCTTCATAATAGCTGGCTCCCCGCTTTCTACCCGCTTCTCCGTAAAAATAGATATTCAAATCAAAATTCTTATAGCGGAATGAATTGTTCAAACCGTAGATTATTTTCGGATCACCATTCCCCATATAGACCTTATCTTCATCTCCTAACACACCATTTCCATCCCGATCTTTCAACTTCATCATTCCCGGAACCAAATCTTTCTGGGCATCCGGTGCCTTCTCTCCCGGTTGCAGGATACCGATTGCTTCATATTCCCACCATGCCCGTATCGGGTCATCTTCTTTTTCATAGGCTCTTGGCTTCCAGTTCGGATCACGTTTCAACCAACGGTCATTATAATGCGATAAAGTCAATGTGGTATCCCATTCAAAGTCTTTTGTAACAATATTCACTGTATTCAATGTGATTTCCACACCCTGGCTTTGCGTTGATCCTATATTTCCTGCAATTTTATTTACCTCATTATAAAATGGCAAGGGCTTGTTTGTCACTAACAAATCTGTTATTTTACGCTTAAAGTACTCGGCAGCCAACTTAAACCGGTTATTAAATATTCCAAAGTCTACTCCAAGATTAAATTCCGTAGTTGTTTCCCAAGTGATACTCTTGTTTCCCAAATCCGAAGCATATACTCCTGTTGACTCCGCGCCTCCAATAATGGCATTTCTTCCTACCTCATAATAATCATAAATACGATAACCGACATTAGAATTACCGGTCTGTCCATAAGAAGCTCTCAATTTCAACATGGATAACCATTTAGAAGCCCCTTTCATGAAATTTTCTTCACTAATCATCCAACCTGCTGATACAGAAGGGAAATATCCCCAACGATTTTCCGGTGCAAAATTAGATGCAGCATCAGCACGTACCGTGCTTCCAACAAATATTTTCCTTTGTAAGAATAATTAGCACGGGCAAACAAAGAAGCAATACTATTTATAGAAGCCCATGAACTGACAGAAGGCTTTTTATAATTACCCGACCCCAAACTGTTATACCCAAATCCATCCACCAGAAAATCTGAATTTCCGGCACTGAATCCGTCATTCTTGAACTTTTGGAATGAATAACCACCAATAGCTTTCAGATTATGATCACCAAAACTTTTAGAATATTGAGCGGTCAATTCCATTAGATAAGTAGTGCTTGTCTCTTGTGAAATATCTGCCCTTCCATTCTTATTTGCCCCTTGCAAAGTTGTCTTAGGCAAATAACTGGAACGTTTCTGGAAACTGCGGTCAGCTCCCAACTGTAATTTCACTTCTAATTCTTTCAATGGTTTTACTGAAACAAATGCTGAACCGATCAACCGATCTTTTACCGTATTATCTTTTATTTCCAACAAAGAAACCGGATTCGCAACAAAAGGACGTTTCGGGTCAATAAAATAATTCCCTTCAGAATCATAAATAGGAATAGTAGGATTGGACTGAATAGCACCGGTCAACACACCTGAATATTCATTAACCTTATCTCCTAAAGGAACGTTATCATACTTATTCTGTGAGTAAGTAGCGGTTAATCCGAAAGATACATATTTACTTAATTCTTGATCCAGATTTAAACGGGCAGAAAAACGGCTGACACCATTATTCTTGACAATACCTTCTTGATCCATATAGTTGACGGAAGCCAAATAACGGGTTTTCTCCGTACCACCATTAACAGAAAGATTGTGTTGTTGCGTATATCCGTTACGCATTACCGCATCAAGCCAATCAGTACCACTTGCCAACAATATCTCATCATTATTGAAAGCTGGTTTATATTGAGTGGGCGGAGTATCCGGTTTCTCCACATATCCTTTATAAATCCCCATTCCATTCAACTTCAGCCACTCCTCGTGCTGCTGCTTATTATACATATCCATATACATACGAGTATCAAGCATCTTATAATTCGAACGGGCTACCTGCACAGATCCCATACCGGAATAAGTCACTCTGGGCTTCTGACTCTTACCGCGTTTTGTTGTAATCAGAACAACTCCATGACCGGCACGTGCTCCATAAATAGCCGTAGAAGCGGCATCTTTCAAAACTGAAATTGATTCAATATCATCCGGATTCAAAGACTCCAGCACATTATCAATATTACCGGATTCATAATAGCCGTTCCCCGAACTTAAATTACCGGAAGACGATACCGGAAAACCATCAATAACAAACAAAGGGTCGTTACCTGCTCCTGTAGAAGCCTCACCACGAATACGGAATTTAGCCTCACCGCCAGGTTGCGCAGAGATCTGATTTACACGAAATCCGGCAGCCTTACCTGCCAATGCACGAGATACATTCGGAACAGTATTCATTTCTACATCACCCATATTTACCATAGAAACAGCACCTGTCAATGTCTTTTTACTCTGTGTACCATAACCTACCACTACTACTTCTTCCAATTGTTTGGAATCTTCCTGTAAAATGATTTTTAGATTTTTACCGACTTGCACCGCAACAGTCTGTGACTGATAGCCGATATAGGAAATATCCAATTGTGCTTTCGATGAAGATACGGAAAGTTTGAAGATACCGTCAATGTCTGTAATCGTTCCATTTCCCTGTACGCCTTTCTCCAATACACTAGCTCCGATTACCGGTTCACCATGAGTGTCCAGTACCGTACCCGATACTGTTACTTTCTTTTCCTGCTGTGGTGATTGCGCTTCAACAGACAATATTATTTTCTTATCCAACACCGAATACTTCACATTCGTACCGGCAAAGATTTCCTTCAACACACTGAAAATATTACTTTTATCAGCAGACACAGAAACACGACGATTCAAATCTACATGTTTGTTATTGAAGAAGAAGTCAAAATCCGACTGCGCTTCAATCTCTTTCAAAATATCCTCCACACGCTGGTTATGAACATCGATACTGATCATAGCTTTCTGAGCGTAACTATCGGCTGCATAACTTAGTCCGATAGAACATACTAAGAACAAAACTAATAGTCTCATAGATAATGGGATTTTTTTTGAGGTTAGCCAAAGCGACTTTATCACCCATAAAAATTGGATGCTAAAATAATTTTGCATAAATTTGTAATGACTTAAAGTTAATAAAAAGTTTATCTAAGCTTGTCGCCAAACAAGCATTAAAAAGATTTACTGGTTTCCATACGGGAAGATACGCCAATATCATCCCGTATTGTTTTCATTTAAGGGGGTCTGTCTTTCATACAATTACTTTTCGTTTTAAGGTAAATCAATTAATATATTTCTATCTTACTCTTTTCATCTTTTATATTCGGAGAATCAAGATACCGCCAACGAATCTGGGAGGAAAGTTGGAAATACTCTAAGATACGTTCCAGACGTTGATTCGTGAATGTTCCTGTAAACGAGTCTCCTTTCAAGCGGTCATTCTTAATTATAAATTCTACATTATATCGTTTCTCCAACATTCGTAAGCCTTCTTCTAAAGGAGTGTTCCTGAATATAATTTTCCCTTCTTTCCATGCTGTTTCCGATTCACCGGAAGTGGCATAAAGCTGCACTTTACAATCTCTCGAATCATAAACAAGTTTTTGTCCCGGATCCATTAATACCTTTTTCGACACATTATCCTGTGTAAAGATGAATCCTATCTTTCCTTCCACCAGTGTTGCCAGCACTTTATCATCTTTCTCATAGGCTTCTATATTAAAATGTGTACCCAGCACTTCTATCTGCGACTGATGAGAAGTGGAAACGATAAATCTCTTTTCGGGATTCTTGGCAACTTCAAAATAGGCTTCTCCCTGCAAGGTTACGTTTCGTGTATCTCCGTTGAAATGTGAAGGATAAGTCAGGCGTGATTCTGAATTAAGGAAGACTACCGTTCCATCCGATAAAGTTAATGAAGTGGTCATTCCCGGATTGGTCTTTACTTCCAACATTTGTGCCAGTTCCTGTTCGTCTCCTCCCCAATAGTGCACCAACTGAACAACGAGAAGTGGAATGAACAGAACTGCGGCCGCACGTTGTGCCCATTCCCACCACATCGTTTTCTTTCTACCTGTTATCCTGCCTTTTACCCTCGACAACGCTTTTTCCGTATCGACTTTCTTCATTACATGAATGGTATCCGTAGCCAGATAAAGCGAATGAATCTGTTTGGCTACCCGCCGGTTCTCCTCCGATTCGTTCATCCAAGCCTCAACCAGCAGACGTTCTTCTTCTGTCACTTGTCCCTCACAATAGCGGGGAAGTAATTCGTCTATTTTATTTTTATCAAGTTTGTCCATATCCTCTTTTTCTTGTCTTTTATTATAAGACAGGAGACTCCGGATAGATTCCTAAACTAAAATCCATTTTTTTTCAGAAAATCTTTGTTTTCTTATAAAAAAGCTATATTTGCAGTGAATTTACAAAACTAATACATGAAAGAAACCTACCGCTCAGAAAACGATTTCTTATTATCAGCCGTCCGACACGGAGATCAAAAAGCTTTCGACACGCTGTTTCGAAAGTATTATCCGATGCTTTGTGCATACGGTCATCGGTTTGTTGATCTGGAGGATGCGGAAGAAATTGTAGAAGACTCTCTTTTATGGATTTGGGAAAACCGGGAAACTCTTGTCATTGAATCTTCACTGAGTTCCTACCTTTTCAAAATGGTGTACCGCAGGGCTTTAAACAAACTCGCGCATATCGACGCCACCCAACGGGCTGATACCCGTTTTTATGAAGAAATGCAGGAAATGCTGCAAGATACGGACTACTATCAGATGGAAGAACTGACCAAACGAATTGAGGAGCTATCGCAGCGCTACCCGAAAGCTATCGGGAGTCTTTTGTGATGCACCGTTTCCGGGACATGAGTTACAAAGAGATCGCCGAAACACTGGGAGTATCACCCAAAACAATAGATTACCGTATCCAGCAAGCTTTGAAGCAACTGCGCACGGACTTGAAAGATTATCTTCCGTTACTACTGCCGATTCTATTTCCTTAATACAAAATTTACCCTTTTCGGTAAGGCAACGTAAACCAGAAAGTAGAACCTTTTCCTTCTTCTGAGTTAACGCCTATTTCCCCTTTCAAATGCTCGACAATCATGTGACAAATGGAAAGTCCCAGTCCTGTCCCCTGAATAAACGGGTTATATTTCACAAAACGTTCAAATACGTGCCGGCATTGTTCGGGCGACATACCGCACCCCGTATCCGAAACATAAAAATAGATCGTATTAATATCTTTCATACGGTATCCCATACGGATACTGCCGGATTTGGTAAACTTTATGGCATTAACTATAAAATTAGAAAGTAGCTGCATCAGGCGGTTCTTATCTATATAAAGCATACATTCCGGCAGACGTTCGCAAAAAGTGAAAGTTACCGCATCATTCTTCAAGCGCAGCTGCATACTTTGCTCTATTTCCTCCATTGTCTGATTCACATCAATCAGCGCCGGACAGAAATCGAATGTCCCGGCTTCAATCTTCGACATATCCAGAATGTCATTAATCAGTTGAAGCAACAAGTTAGTGTTTGTTTCAATAATATCTGTGTATTCCCGCATTTCCTCACGATCATCAACTTCCGGTAACATATTTGAAAAGCCAACAATAGCATTCAACGGAGTACGTATCTCATGACTCATGTTAGCCAAAAAAGCAGACTTCAATTGGTTGGCTTGCTCCGCCTTTTCCATAGCTTCACTTGAACGGCTGTACGCTTTCCGAAGAATACGGATATAATAGGTAATAGCCGTTACCAAAATCACCAATATAGCTATGCAGACAAGGATTTCGACTTTATGTTGCTGAAAGAAACTTTGGGCTGATTGATATAAACAGCTGCTTTCGGATAACGATAAGAAGGTATATTATGTTCCTCCAACACCGGATAGCACAGATAGGCATTCTCCTTTCCACCAGTAGTTTCCGGAATATTCCGGCTTGTTCTCCGTCCAGAATCCGGTAAAGTATCTCCAGCAAAGACTGCCCGAAAGACTCCGCCGAGACATAATATCCGCCTGCGAAAGTATTGTTAGACAAATCTTCGGACGACAGCAGGAATAAAGGAGATGGAGTAAAATTGGATATCACATCTTGAATATGATCAAAAAGATAATTATTATCATCTTTATTGTGTGATTCAAACCAGGAATAATAAATAATTCCGGTATTCGATTTATAGCTGTGCAGAGTATCCAGCAACGCTTCCGTTGACAGTTGAGTGGTAGAAAGCAGTTCCAATGGCAAATCCGGGAAATACTTGGTTACGACTTCTTTCATATCACAACGAGTCTCCTCGCTAATATATCGGTCGTCTGAAATAAATGCCAGACGTTTCATATCAGGAATCAACTGACGAATCAGCTCTATCGTTTCTTTTATGTAATAATGCTGCTTTAGAGTGGTAATGTTATATCCCCGCCTCCATTCTTTAGCCGGAACACTGTTTGCTTCTGTCAACGGAGCGTGAGACAGCAATATTTCCACCGAAGCCGGCAAACGGTCACGGGCATTCGTCACTACCACGGGAACATCTTTCCAGACATCATCAAACAACTCACGGCAGACAATCCAACCCGGATCACCAATCAGTACTATTGCAGCAGGCGGAACTGGATACTTCTCGCGCAGACGGGTAATCACCGCATTTACTTCCATTGTATCCAACAAAGCGGGAACAGACAATGATTCCGCCTTAACAGAAACACCCCTCTGCTGAAGTTCATCATGTACGCACCAGTAAAAATGTTTCGACCAAGGTAAATTGAAATTGATGGAATTCAAGACCAATACTTCTTTATCCGCCTTTCCGGTATCTGCCAACATGGAAAAAAGAAGCCCCTCAAAAAGAATGAAGGAGTAGCAAAGTATAATAATCCGTAGTGTTTGCTTCATTTGTCGGTGATATTAAAAGAGAGAACAAAGATAGTATTAAAATTCAATCTAAAAAGAAAGGCATCCCAAATCTAGCGGGATGCCTTTGTATTGCATAAAATTAAGTATCAAGTGATTATCTTTTCAACAAAATGGTAAGACTTTCTTTCAAAGATTTGATAATACTTTCCGCATCTGCCTGTTTTTTGCGTTCAAGTTCGATTACGGCTGCCGGAGCATTGTTCACGAATTTCTCGTTGCTCAACTTCTTCACAATTCCCTGCAAGAAACTTTCCTTATGTTTCAGTTCTGCCAGCAAACGATTGATTTCCGCATCTATATCAAGCATATCAATCAACGGCACGGCAAATTCTGTTGTTCCTATCATGAAAGAGGCAGCACCTTCCGCCTTGTTATACACTACCATAATAGATGACAGGTTACACATCTTCATGATAACTGAATTTAGTTTCTCTACCGGATGATTACCTATCACCTGCAATCTGAGTTGTTCCTTCATGGCAATATTCTTCTGCAAACGGATACTGCGAATATTACTGATGATTTCCTTGGCAACTTCAAACTCCCGGAGGAATTTCTCATTCACTTCGAATGTCTCACTCAGTCGGGTAACCATTAAGCTCGCACCCGGTTCACGTTGACGCAGTTGCTGCCACAATTCTTCCGTGATAAACGGCATGAAGGATGAAGCAGTTCAAGCAGACGTTCGAAGCAATTGATAACCATTGAATAAATAAATCCATTGATAGGTTGACCGTAAGCCGGCTTCACAATCTCCAGCAAGTAGGAAGAAAATTCGTCCCAGAACAGTTTGTAAACCAACATCAACGCTTCACTCAAACGATATTTTGAGAATAAGTCGGCCATTTCAACTGAAGCAGCGTCCAGTCGCTGTTCGAACCACTGAACAGCCAGATGAGCATCTTCAGGTACCGGAATCGAACCTTCGGCATTGGTCCAGCCTTTAATCAGACGGAAAGCATTCCATATCTTATTACAGAAGTTACGTCCCTGTTCGCAGAGTGCATCATCGAAAAGGATGTCGTTTCCGGCAGGAGCCGAAAGCATCATACCCATACGTACCCCGTCGGCACCGTACTTATCAATCAGTTCCAACGGATCGGGAGAGTTACCGAGCGACTTGGACATCTTACGTCCCAACTTGTCACGAACGATACCTGTGAAATAAACGTTCTTGAACGGCATTTGTCCTTCGTATTCGTATCCGGCCATAATCATGCGGGCTACCCAGAAGAAGATGATATCCGGCCCTGTCACCAGGTCGCTTGTCGGATAATAATATTTGATTTCTTCATTACCCGGATTGTTGATACCGTCGAACAAAGAAATAGGCCACAACCAGGAAGAGAACCACGTATCCAGACAGTCTTCGTCCTGACGGAGATCTTCCATTGTCAAAGCTGCGTTGCCTGTCTTTTCCTTTGCTTTCGCCAAGGCTTCTTCGGGAGTGGCTGCCACTACGTAACCGCCTTCCGGCAGGAAGTAAGCAGGAATACGGTGTCCCCACCACAACTGACGGCTGATACACCAGTCCTTGATGTTTTCCATCCAGTGACGGTAGGTATTCTTATATTTCGCCGGATAGAATTTCAATTCATCATTCATTACAGGAGGCAACGCCATATCTGCAAAATGCTGCATTTTGAGGAACCACTGCATAGACAGTTTCGGTTCGATCACCACGTTCGTGCGTTCCGAATATCCTACCTTATTTGTATAAGCCTCTGTCTTTTCCAACAAACCGGCAGCTTCGAGGTCTTTCTCAATCTGCTTACGAACATCGAAACGGTCCATACCGATATACATACCGGCAGCTTCACTCAGTGTACCGTTGTCGTTGAAAATGTCAATGCTAGGCAGATTGTACTTTTCACCCAACATATAGTCATTCACGTCATGAGCCGGAGTCACTTTCAGACAACCTGTACCGAACTCAATGTCTACATAATCGTCTTCGATAACAGGAATCACACGGTTTACCAACGGAACGATCACTTTCTTTCCTTTCAACCACGCATTCTTCGGGTCATTCGGATTGATACACATAGCAGTATCGCCCATGATTGTTTCCGGACGGGTAGTTGCCACTACTGCATAACGCCCTTCCGCATCACCCTCCACTTTGTAACGAAGATAATACAGTTTGCCATGTTCTTCCTTGTAGATAACTTCTTCGTCAGAAGGGCAGTCAATGCTTTCGGGTCCCAGTTTACCATGCGGACACCGCGATAAATCAATCCTTTATTATATAGGTCGACAAATACTTTGATTACACTTTCACTGCGTTTCTCATCCATTGTGAAGGCAGTACGATCCCAGTCGCACGATGCACCAAGCTTGCGAAGCTGTTTCAGGATGATTCCTCCATGTTCGTCGGTCCACTCCCATGCGTGTTTCAGGAACTCGTCACGGGTCAGGTCAGTTTTCTTGATCCCCTGAGCAGCGAGTTTATTTACTACTTTTGCTTCGGTAGCGATAGAAGCATGGTCAGTTCCCGGTACCCAACAGGCATTCTTGCCTTCCATACGGGCACGACGAACCAAAATATCCTGAATGGTATTATTAAGCATGTGTCCCATGTGCAACACACCGGTGACGTTAGGAGGAGGAATGACGATAGTGTAAGGTTCACGACTATCGGGTTTTGAACTGAATAAATGATTGTCCAGCCAATACTGGTACCACTTTCCTTCCACGTCGGCGGGATTGTACTTACTTGCTAATTCCATATTGTTTTATGTATATGATAATGTATATTCAAAAATAACGGGTGCAAAATTAATAATTAAAATTCAAATCTTACCACCTCGGCTGATTCTGTGCACGGAATGAGAATTTATATCCCTCATAAACAGCAAATCCATAAAATAAGATAGTCATGGAAGCCAGATTCTCGGTCATCAAAGAGAAGATTTCAGCATAGTCTGCTCCAAACAATACATCCGTATAGGACATATCATAATCCTTGGCAATATATCCGATGATAGAAAAGAAATCACCCAACACACAACTAAGTAAAGCCAGCGTTGCGCCGATTATTCCAAAAACAGGACGTATCCCTTTTCCCTGCCGCATGGCGAAACCCACCAGAAAACCGATACCGATAGCCATATATCCTATCTGATAACCGGTAGAAACAGATATTAATCCCCATGCCGCCGCACCCACTATACAAGCGATAACTGCATATAACACACCCTTCGGCAGATTTTCTTCGGCAAGCATTTCTTCTCTTGTCAACGTTACAGGGAAGTCATCCGGTTTGGGCGGAGCCATTTTCTCCAGTTCTTCGTCTTTCTGAAAACTTTCGCACTCCTCTTTAAATGCAGGAAGGTCTCTGGTGCGAGAACATACAAGGCCTTTTCCATTCACAAAATCACGCGACACGCAATTCCGGCAATACTTCTCAATTTCTTCGGTCGTAGCCATTTTTTATCCGGTTTATGTTCAACAATCGCCTCTATCACACGGGGAATAAAGTCACTGTTAACAGATTTTTTGCAAATATAGAGGTATTTTTTCGCGCGACGTTTATTTAATGCATATTTTTGTTGACCAATAGTAGACAAATGATGAAAATGAAGCCAAATGTTAGATATTTAGTTCTGGGAGTATTATTGGGCCTGGTGTGGCTGACTCAATTAATTCCTGCTCTGGCGACGTTTTATTCGCAAACAGTCTACCCCTGCTTTTCCTATATTCTATCCTCTTTTTCGAACCTGTTTCCTTTCGCCATAGGAGATCTATTTATATTTCTCAGCATTGCCGGAATCATTATTTATCCGATCTACGCCCGCCTGCGCAAGAAGACACCTTGGAAAAAGATTTTGCTGCGCGACGGCGAATACCTGTTGTGGGTGTATGTATGGTTCTATCTTGCCTGGGGATTGAATTATTCTCAAAAGAACTTTTACCAACGGACCGAAATTCCGTATACCGCCTACACACCCGAGAATTTTCAGAAGTTCGTGAACGAATATATTACCCGACTGAACCGTTCGTACACTCCCATAAACAGTATTAACCGGGATTTGATTCGGGAAGAAACCGTACGGCTATACAAACAGTTAAGCGACAGTCTGGGCGTTCACCGTCCGCCACATGATGCCCCGAGAGTAAAAACAATGATGTTTACTCCGTTTATTTCAATGGTGGGAGTCACCGGCAGCATGGGACCTTTCTTTTGTGAGTTTACACTCAACGGAGATTTACTTCCGGCCAATTATCCGGCTACTTACGCCCACGAACTAGCCCACCTGCTTGGTATCACCAGCGAAGCGGAAGCAAATTTCTATGCATATCAGGTTTGTACCCGCTCGCAAGCCATGGGCATTCGCTTCTCCGGATATTTCTCCGTACTCAATCATGTACTGGGAAATGCGCAAAGATTGCTGCCGAAAGAAGAATACGCGAAACTCCTGAAACGTATCCGCCCGGAGATTATCGAACTAGCGAAGGCCAATCAGACATATTGGGCCGCCAAATACAGCCCGGTCGTCGGTGCTGTGCAGGACTGGATATACGACCTTTACCTGAAAGGGAACAAGATAGAGAGCGGTCGCCGAAACTATTCGGAGGTGATAGGATTACTGATTTCCTATCAAGAGTGGAAGAACCGATAATTAATAAGAAATTTTTCTTTTGTGTAGCAGGATTAAACTAACTTTGCAGCATTCTAAAAAAATAAACTGATTATGTCACATACCAGACAAGAACAAATGGAAGCCTTCGGACGCTTCCTGGACATACTTGACGAATTGCGGGTCAAATGTCCGTGGGACCGTAAGCAGACAAATGAAAGCCTTCGTCCCAATACGATAGAAGAAACTTACGAACTTTGCGATGCCCTGATGAGAGATGACAAGAAGGATATCTGTAAAGAGTTGGGAGATGTCCTGTTGCACGTCGCTTTCTATGCCAAGATCGGCTCGGAAACAGGAGATTTCGACATCAAGGATGTTTGCGACAAGCTCTGCGACAAACTGATTTTCCGTCACCCCCACGTATTCGGAGAAGTCAAGGCGGAAACGGCAGGACAGGTTTCCGAAAACTGGGAACAGTTGAAACTGAAGGAGAAAGACGGAACAAAAGCGTGTTAAGCGGAGTCCCTGCCGCCCTCCCTTCGTTAATCAAGGCATACCGCATTCAGGATAAAGCACGCAATGTCGGTTTCGACTGGGAAGAACGGGAACAAGTATGGGATAAAGTGAAAGAAGAAATCGGTGAATTTCAGGAGGAAGTAGCCAACATGGACAAGGACAAGGCGGAAGCTGAATTCGGAGATGTCATGTTCAGTCTCATCAATGCGGCACGCCTCTATAAAATCAATCCCGACAATGCTTGGAACGTACCAACCAGAAATTCATCCGCCGCTTTAACTATCTGGAGGAACATACCATTAAAGAAGGGAAAAACCTGAAAGATATGTCTCTTGAAGAAATGGACGCGATCTGGAATGAAGCAAAAAAGAAAGGATTATAAACCTCCCTTATAAACAAAAAAACAGAGGCTCTGTTTCAGTGAAACGGAGCCTCTATTTTACCTGAACAGAGCGTCTGTTTGCACGAAACAGAGCCTCTGTTTTTCATCATTATTTCCTTTTCGAATCGTTTCCGCCACCCTTGCGGTTCATACCTTTTATCATTTCCCGGTGGAAACGCATTTCTGCCCGCTGTACAAGAAATATTTTCTTACTGGAAAGAATCTTCTTGAACTTGCTCAGGTAGGTTTTATCGAGTTGGTCGGCAGCGATACGGTTATTGGCAACTTTCTCGTTTATTTCTTCGTATTGGCTTTCCGTTGTCTTATCATCTTTACCTTTACGCATCAAATCCCATGACTCGTCATTCAGCTTTTTCTTTTTATCCTGAAGTTCGAAATAAACGGGAAAGAACTTGGCAGCTTCTTGTTTACTCAAGCCTGCCTGTTCTATTATAAATGCTTTTTGTTTCGCCCTGAACTCTTCACGGGACAGATGTTGGTCACACCCGTCGGCAGCCCAAAGAACAGGCATAAAGCCACACAACAAAACGACTAATGCGATTACTTTTTTCATTTTCTGTATTCAATCGGTTTTAATAAATCATTCTACACTCGCGTCACTCAAATAAACATATAACGAATAATCATCCAGCATGGCACGGTCCAGTGCCACATCAATCATCTCATCAGATATTACTTCAGTATCCACCACTTCTGTCACTGCCACATCATCTGTCGCAACAGATTTATGGTCTGTCGATGCCACCCGTATAATAAGAGCCGCACCTATAAACATAGCTGCCATATAAAGCAATGGTTTCAGTCTTGTCCATGTGCTGACAGGCTCTTCCTTCAAAGTTACTTTTTCTTTTTCGGGAAGTTTATTCATCACCTCTGAAGTTAGGTTTTCAAAGTAACCTTCGGGAACTTTGAAGGAATTTTCCTTTCCCAGCTTCTTCAATAGGGTATCTTCTTCTTTCATACGTTTTTCTCCTCTCTTTTCTTTAGACATTGTCCGGTTTAAAAGGTTTAATCTACTTCTTCTAAAAACTTCTCTATTTTCTTCACCGCATGATGATACGACGCTTTCAGCGCTCCGACCGATGTTCCGAAGATCTCCGACATATCTTCGTACTTCATCTCCTGATAGTATTTCAGTTGAACACCATGCGCTGTTTTTCCGGTAAAGTCAGCAATGCCTTTTGCAAGAGCAACTGCACTTGGTCTCCTGAATAATAGGAGTCACTTTCCAGTTTCTGCACAATCATCGCTTCGGGATCGTCAATAGCTATGGTCGTTGTAGCACGCTGCTTGTTCAGAAAAGTAAGACATTCATTCAGCGCAATACGATAGAGCCAGGTAGACAACTTCGCCTCGGCACGGAAGTAGTCGATATTCGTCCATGCCTTGATGAAAGTATTTTGCAGGAGGTCGTTCGCATCCTCGTGCGAGAGCACCATTCGGCGGATTTGCCAGTATAATTGTTCGCTGTATTGCGCCACAATTATTTCGAAGCCTTTCCGCTGCGTACTCTCCTCCTGGAGAAGTTTCAGAACCTCGGGTTCATTGTAAGGTGTCATAGTCTCTCGTTTTCTGTATGTTTTTATTTATGGTTTCAAATTCAGGCTTTTCATCGCCTCTAATAAAGACGGATCATAATTGTAAATGTCCTCACAATACCGCATATTATTATCGGCCGACAGATAGACGGTTTGATAATCTATAAATAAAGGTATGTATTGTTCGAGGCTGTAATGCTTCAGTTCACGGTAAGCCGCGCTGATAGGCAATTTCTTTCCTTCCTCGCTTACCGGTTTGATATCCATGGCAATGCGGATACGGTCTTCCAACAATTCATCCGGCTCTTTCAGCAGGAAGAATGCAAAGTCGAGCGCTTTTTGCAGACGGACACAACCATGACTCACTGCGCGGTTCTTCCGACTGAAAGCCCACTTGGAAGGCGTATCATGCAGATAAACGGAATAAGGGTTCGGGAAACGGAAAATAATACGCCCCAACGAATTACCGGCTTTATTATCCTGTTTCACCGTATAAGGAACGCCTTTTCCTGCATACTTCGCCCATTTAATGCTATGCGGATCTACCTGCGTGCCATTTTTATCGTATACCTTCATCCGGTTACGGGTAAAGTATGTCGTATCCCTGCGGTAAGTAGGGATAATCTCTTTCCTGATAATACTTTGGGGAACATTCCAATATGGGTTCAATTCCATATAGTAGATTTTACTCGACAACAGCGGAGTCCTATTCTTCACACTTCCCACACAAATACGCATTTCCAAAATGGAATCCGTTTCTTCGTTGACAGCTTGCAGCATAAAGGCGGCCGTATTGGCAACCACGTATTTCTTTCCCTTCTCCAATGCATATTGCCAACGCGCACGTTCCATATTCACCAGCAGGCGGTTTCGGTAATAATCTGTCGTATCCGTTTCGCCCCAAGAGTTCACGCGTTCCAGTTCTTCCTGCATCTTTTTATAAAACCGGGAGGAAGGTTGCGCCCGTCGGAAAGCCGCATTTGCATCTATCCGCAGAGAATCGAGAGCTGCCAATGCAAACTCTTTGTCGCAGCGTTTTAAAGGAATCCGATCGATCGAATCGTTCCACCTCCGTTCGGGAGGCAGAAAGCCGAACTTCAGTCGGCAAACATAGGACAGGTAAGCAGATGTCAACCGATATTCCACGTCGGCCAGCAAGCGATTCATTGTCTTTTTCCCTTGCAGTTGCAAGTACGTATTTGCTCCAAATCGTTACGAATACTATCTGTAAGGTAAAGCCCCGGATGAATGCCATGTTTCGAGATATTTCCTAACCAGTATAACAGAGAGTCTGCTGGCTGTGTAGCCGGTTTATCGGATACCAGAGAATCATTCAGCCAGAAGAATTCATCTTTCTCCTGATAATAAGCTACTAGAGCCGAGTCCCAGGGAGTAACCTGTTTATTCTCGTCCAGATATGAGCGAATCATCCGGTGTATGCTGTCCGTACTGATTTGATAAGCGGGATTGAACAACTTCTGCAAGGAAGCCGGAGAATCGGGTATCGGAGATTGAGGCTGCTCTTTTTTACAGGCTGCCAGACAAGCTATCAATCCTATCACCATACCCCATAGAAGTCTTTTACTTTTCATGCGCAGTTCCTCCGTCAACGTCAATGCATAGATTTTCTTTCGCTAATATCGTTTGCGGGAAGATAGCCGCCGCTTCATTGAGCAATACCGATTCATCTTCATAACGAGCTGAGAAATGTCCGATAACCAATTGTTTCACCTCTGCGTCCAAAGCCAGTTGGGCAGCTTGCGCAGCCGTTGTATGGTAAGTCTCCTTGGCACGTGCCTGTTCCGTCTGTGCAAAGGTTGATTCGTGGAAAAGTAAATCTACTCCTTTTATCTGTCCGGCAATCTTAGGCAGATACATTGTATCGGAACAATAAGCGTATTTTCTCGCCGGAGCCGAAGGACGTGTCAGGCGGGAGTTTGCAATCACTTCTCCCTCGGGAGTGACAAAATCCGCCCCGTTCTTAATCCGGTTCAACTCGTAGACAGGAACTTTGTAAAAGTCCACCATGTCTCTGATTATATGATTCGGGCGTTGCTTCTCTTCAAACAGGAATCCGCAACAAGGGATACGATGTTTCAGGGGGATCGTAGTTACCGTCACCGAACGGTCGTCATAGATAAGTGCCGGTTCTTTCGTTTCAAATTCGTGAAAGAGTACTTTATACGTCAGCGTCTTACAAAAGAAGGCAAGCATCGGAGCAAACAGTTCTTCAAGTCCTTCCGGGGAATGGATATGCAAATCGCAGTCCTGCCCAACAGCCCGAATGTAGAAATTAACCCCAACAAGCCAAAGCAATGGTCGCCATGCAAATGGGAGATGAAGATATGATTCAAACGGGAAAACTTCAGCCGGGAGCGGCGCAACTGCATCTGCGCACCCTCTCCACAGTCGATCATAAACAACTTTTCACGCAAGTTCACGACTTGAGACGTCGCGAAATGGCGCGTGGTAGGCAAAGCGGAACCGCATCCTAATATATGTAGCTCAAATTTTTCCATTTCATGCAAAGATAGAGTATTTCAGATTCAATCTTGCAAAGAATAAAGAAAAAAGTTACAATAGACTGTCTCTATCATCCTGTTATCCATATAAAATTCAGTTCCTCTTTCATACGACATCATATCCGTAAACACAAAAAAGGCGTCCCGAATAACCGGAACGCCTTTTTATTTATCTGGAAATACTTCTTATTATTTCTTTCCTTCCAACTGTTCTTTCAATGCAGCAAGAGCGTCGATATCGCCCAGTGTAGTTGAAGCAGCTTGGTTTTGGATCATCGGAGAATCTTCTCTCTTGTTAGATGTCTTCTTAGCACCGGAAGCAGCCTTCTTTTCAGCTCTTTCTTCAGCTTTAGCTACATCTTCGAAGATACGGCTGTGAGACAGGATGATTCTCTTAGCGTCCTTGTTGAATTCGATCACTTTGAATTCAAGTTTCTCATCCAGCTGAGCTTGTGAACCGTCTTCTTTTACAAGGTGTTTCGGAGTTGCGAAACCTTCTACACCATAAGGAAGAGCTACAACAGCACCCTTATCCAACATTTCGATGATAGTACCTTCGTGTACAGAACCTACAGTGAACACAGTTTCGAATACATCCCAAGGATTTCTTCAGTTGTTTGTGACCAAGCTCAACGACGTTTTCTTGTCGATTTCCAATACCTGAACTTCATGTCAGCACCAATCTGATA
>ENA-OQCK01000189-OQCK01000189.1-human-gut-metagenome-genome-assembly--contig:-NODE-189-length-37024-cov-9.653386_pt1 | contig 37024 bp, 39 predicted proteins | sample MGYA00242498_ERZ504578 | MGnify/ENA primary metagenome ERZ504578 (study PRJEB26092, sample SAMD00036229) | human gut metagenome | host: Homo sapiens | study: EMG produced TPA metagenomics assembly of...
CTTTCACACTCCATACATTTTGGTGACCGTCGGATTTGGTTGTAACAAGGTTGGGTAAGGCTTCGGTCAGGTCTTTGATCACTTGGTTGTAGCATTCGGCTACCGTGTTGCGAGACGGTTGGTGAGTCGGCAACTCCGTCTTGATCTCGATGGGCACACCCAAGGACGCCCCATTATCCAGTGTATAAGGCATGCCAAAGAGACGGGTTAAATCGAATAAGGCCAAGCCACGCATAGCCAACGCCTCTGCTTTTATACGGGCGATTTCTTGTGTGTCGGAGGTTTGGACGCTACCGTTGTCTATTTTCTCGATTAAGCTGTTCGCTTGATGAATCACGATATAGGGTTGGTTCCATACTCTCGTGATATTAAAAGCGTCGTCGGCGGCTACGTTGAACAGATAGTACGGAGATACACGTCTGCCGGGACCTTTGTCAATACGAGCTTGTACGTCTTCGCCACGGCAGTCGGCATAATAGAGGTAGTTGTCTCCATAATAACTATGCTCGGATGCTATGCGATAGATTCCATTTAATGCGGTTTTAGCGTCTTCCAGTGACTGAATAGCGTTATCGCTGGTCACGGAAGTAGAGGGATCCAGATCCAGCCAATCTCCGGAGCAAGCCGTGAATAAGAAAGGAAGAGCGCTTACGATATATTTAATTGACCATTTCATTGTATTTCTTTTTTATCGAATGAATTGTTGTGTTTAGAAATTAACTTCCACGCCGAAGCTAAAGGTTCGCATGGGCGGTGTCTCACAGAATACCTCGCCGGATACGGGCACTTCCGGATCATATTGCTTCCATTTCGCCCAAGTCAGCAAGTTGCTGCCGGAGAAATAGACACGGACTTTATCCAGCAAGACTTTATCGGTCCAGTTATGAGGCAGGGTAAACCCGAACGTCAGGTTCTTTAACCGCAAGTGATCCGTACTATGTACGAAGCGAGAGGAACCACCGCTCACTTTGTCGGAGCGTCCCAATACGAAACGGGGAATGTCGGTGATATCACCGGGCTTTTGCCAACGGTCTAACTCATAGATGGGCAGGTTGCGGTTTCCTTCGCTGGCTCCGTCTGTCTCGATATACGTACCGGTCTTGTCGAAAGAATAGCCGCCCAATGAATAAGAGAGCGTAAAGGCCAAGTCGAACCATTTATAAGAAAGGATATTGGTAAGGCCGCCGGATATCTTCGGATCTACTTGTTTATAAGGAACCGCTTGCGCCTCATTGACATCTTGGGTCAAGGTGCGGTCTAGATTGCCGTTCTCGTCTTCCGTATTTTTATAATACAGCGCATTTCCGCTCGAGGGATCTACCCCGGCGAATTCCTTTACATAGAATGTATTGAATGGCAATCCTATTTTCCGGATAAACCAACTACTTTCCACCACTTGATCGAGATTACCATCAAGGGCCACGATCTTATTCTTGTTATGTGTCAAGTTCAATACCGTAGTCCAATTAAAATCTGCGTTCGAGATATTCAAGGAACGAACCTCCAGCTCGACACCTTTATTGTTTAACTGCCCCAGATTACCCAGATAGTTCAGGAATCCGGTCGTGGCGCTGATCGGACGGTTGTAAAGCAAATCCTTGGTGTCACGATTGTAATACTCGAGCGTTACGAAGATGCGATCGATAAACGCGAGGTCTAGTCCGAGGTTCATATTATAGTTCTTCTCCCATTTTAGATTGGGATTAGCTTGTGTGCTTTCATACGAACCGGGGTTATCCATATAGTTCTTTCCGTAACTATATAAACCCATATAACCGTAATAAGATCCCGGCTGATTACCGTTCACGCCATAAGAGGCACGGATCTTGACATCGCTCAACACCGGCTTTACGGCTTTCATGAAATCCTCGGCTCCCAGATGCCACATGCCTGAGACCGACCAGAAATTACCCCAGCGATGCTCCGGCGCCAATCGGGAACTACCATCCCGACGGAAACTTCCGGCGATATAATACCGGTTGTCGTAATCGTAATTCAAGCGGGTTAGATAAGAAAGCAACCGATAATCCTGTGTAGAGGATACGAAACTGTTTATAACGGCGGCATTGTCCGGCTCAAATAATTGGTCGGACGGCATCTTGCTTTTCTCACCGGCGGCTTTATCCGTCTGGAAACTTTCCGCCTCATAAGCGGCTAGTACATCCAGATGATGTTTGTTGGCGAATGTCCTCACGTAGTTCAACGAGGTAGAAGAGATCAATTTCCCGTATTCGATAAAACCTTTGGACGATTGGGCATCGCTACCGCTCTTGGGACCCGCCCCGCTTAATGCGTTGAAATAGCGGGCATCCTTCTGGATGCTATAATCGTAGCTGAGTACTTCCTTTAATTTAAGTCCTTTGATAATCTCTACCGCACCGTGCGCCGTACCGAAGATACGGGTCATACGAACCCGGTTATAGTCGGTACGCATATCCCGCAAAGGATTTACGTTCGTTCCGGGATAGGTATTGGCGTAGGAACCATCCTCGTTAAATACCGGGTAGGAGGGAGGAGTGGCTACTGCCATGCAATAGAAAGGATTGATACTGGATGTACGTTCCTCGTTCATCTCTTGATTCACTTGCGAGAACATGAGGTTCGCTCCGGCCTCGCCTCGTTTGCCGATCTTTTGTTGCACGTTAAAGCGTCCGGAGTACCGTTCCATCGATGAGTTCTCCACCAGACCCTCTTGTTTTTGATAACCCAAGGAGCTGTAGACCGTCGTGTTCTCGGAACCGCCGGAAATGGAAGCCTCATAATTTTGATGTACGGCCCGTCTCATCAACACGTCTTTCCAATCGGTATAGCCTAAAGCAGGAACAGAGGTGTATGCCCCGATATTGGCGTTGGCGTACTCTTCCGGAGTCTGGGTGAAAGATGCGGGATCTTTGGCGATCTGGTCTTGCGCGTAATTAACCAAGCCTTCATAAAGTAGTTCCCGGCGTTGCTCTCCGTTGAGGGTCGGGCGGAAATCTACCGCGGCGTCCGAGAATCCGGCGCTAGCGTTCAACGTGACCCGGGTACGTCCTTTCGATCCTTGTTTGGTCGTGATCAAGATAACACCGTTGGCCGCACGGGAACCGTAAAGGGAGGCGGCGGCGGCATCCTTGATAACCGTGATATTCTCGATATCGGAGGGATTGATCGTACTCATGATGTTGGTCTTGGCATTGTTCATGTAGGAGGCCTCCGATCCGCTTCCGGTACTTAGGTTTCCCGAGGTGACGGGAACTCCGTCTATCACAAACAAAGGTTCGTTCGATGCGTTGAACGAGCCCATACCACGGATACGGATGGATGCGTTCGCTCCCGGTTGCCCGGAGCTTCCCGTGATATTGACACCGGAGGTCATGCCTTGTAGTTTCTGTTCTATGGAAACCACCGGCATCTCTTTCAGCAGGTCAGCCCGTAAAGTGTTGGCGGAACCGGTAAAGGAAGAACGTGAGAAGTTACCGTAACCGGTTACCACGACCTCATCGAGGTTCATCGCCTCCGGTTGTAAAGCCACGTTTAAGATACCGCTTTTCGGGATAGGTACTTGGGTCTGCTTCATGCCGATGTAATCGACAATAATGAATTTGGCGTCAGGATCAACTTCCAGCGTGAAATGCCCGTCGAGATCGGTCTCTGCTCCCGACAGGCTCCCTTTTACGATAACGGTCGCTCCGATCAGAGGCTCCTTGTCCTCTTGGGAAATAACCGTTCCCTCGATTTGTCTTTTTTGGGCATACGCTACCCCGGGCAATAGAAGTAGACATAGGAATAGTATGCCCCATGTTTTTACATTTCTCATCTCTTTTTGTTTAAAACGTCTTATTAATACCTATACTAACTAAAGGATTATCTGAAAAAGGCGTGCCAGATGTGATAAATCCTGTAGATTTCTTTATAATTGTTTTCTTATGAGATTATTACGAAAAGCTTTGAATACGGGTGTGGAGGTGGCATTGTGTAATATTTCCTCATTTGATGTGCAATTTTTCTACACTACTTGTTATCTTTGTGAAAGATGATTTAATAGGATTCGTTTATGGACACAAGAAAGATTGAGGATGTTCCTTTCGAGGAAGTACATGAGATACAAAGATATGGGACTTATTTCTCGGAGAAGAGTTTCTGGAAGAAGATAGAGCGGGTAGCGAAGAAAGTGGGGGCTACGGTATTGCGTCCTGTCTTCACGCTGTATTATATGTTGCAGGATGAAAAGGTGCCTCTTCAACATAAGGCTTATATAATCGGGGCTTTAGGGTACTTTATACTGCCTTTCGACTTGATCCCGGAGAGCGTGCTCCCCATTATCGGCTTCACGGACGATGTGGCGGTGATGACTTTCGTATTGAAAATGGTGAAGGATAGCATTACACCGGAGATCCGGAGAAAAGCGGATCAGAAAATACTGGATTTATTTCCTGATCCGGCTTGATAGGGCGTTATAGCAACGGGCGAATATCGGGAAGCTCCTCGCTTCCCTTTTTCATTTCCGGAAGGAGGATTAAGGGGATTTCCGGGAATTTGGCCTTTAGATACTCCAAGGTATTCGCCTCGATCAGCGGGTCGATGCTTGGATATTGGTTATAGACGATGGCTTTTACCTCGATGCCGTATCGCTCGCAGGCGTACAGGCTGAGCAAAGTATGATTGATACTTCCCAGCTTGCCGGACGTGACTAGTATCAAGGGATACGCCTGTTCCTTCACATAATCGATCGTAAGGGATTCCATGTCGTTCGGCACCATCAGTCCTCCGGCTCCTTCCAGTAATACATACTCGTAGGTTTCTTGCAATCGCCGGGTGGATTGGGTGATCGTGTCTAAATCGATACGTCTTCCATCTTTCGCTGCCGCCATATGGGGAGAGCAGGGATAGGTGAAGATATAAGGACAAGTCAACCCTCGCGTGTCCTCGTCGGTAAAGGGTATCCCTTGGATTTGGCGGTGTGCCTCTATATCCTCCGATACGTGCTCGCATCCGGTCTGTATCATCTTTTGGGTGATCACTTTCTTTCCGGCTTTCGCCAATGCCTTGGCGATCATTCCGGTGGCTACGGTCTTTCCGACGTTCGTGTCTATGCCGGAGATAAATAATACATTTTCTTTCGTTTGATGGTTCATTGTTCTGTTGTTTAAATAGTTACTTGATTAATCTTTTGTCTCTATGGATATTACCCCTTGTCTCTAAGAGATTTATTCCTTTTCTTCTGTGCTATTGATCTTTTCACCATTGTGAAAAGAACGTATCACCTAGGTGAAAAGATCGTTTCACCATTGTGATACGATCATATCATATAGGTGAAAGGATCAATACTTCGGAAGAGGCGACCTACCTCACCTTTATCTTTTGACCACTAAGATATAGAGTGGACGGTAAGTTAATGTGACCCCACCATCCGCCGAGGGGAATCTCTCTTGATAATCCCGGCAGAAACGCTCCTGTTTTCCTCGTGTCCAGACGCTAGAGGCGTTGGCTGTGACACCCGTGTACTTTAGATGTCTCAGCACCTCCAGCGGATGCCGGAAGGTCAGGGCGATATTTCCTTCCTCCTCATGGACGATCCGGAAGTAGGTGGATAGCCACTCCCTTAATTGTCCGGCGGTAGGATAGGTGAGCCCTTCTCCGGTCAGTTCCTTGATCTCGTGAAGGTTGTCCGGCGTGAAGGTGTTGAAAGCCAGTATGCCTCCGGGCGATAGGGTGGACGATAGCTTATGGAGGAAACGCGGAAGGTCTTTCATCCATTGCAGGGCGGAGGCCGAGGCAATCAAGTCGAACGTGCCGGGAAAAGCCAGTCGCTCGGCATCACCGGCCAAGAATAGAGGAGGGGCGGAAGGAAACAACTCCTCGATGGCGCTTTGCCAAGTCTCGCAAAGATCGTTGAGTACCCATTCCTCGATTTGGCATTCTTGTTTTAATAAACGGGTGAATCCGCCGCTTCCGCAACCGATTTCCAGCACCCTGCGGAAATGAGAGGAGGTGTATACGGTCAATAGCTGTACCAGATGGGCGCATATCCGTTTCTGGGCTTCTGCGTGATCGTCGTATGTATTCACCGCTTGGCTGAAACGCCGGCGGATCCGTTCTTGTTCGATTACTTCCATAATTCGTTCCATGATTGATAGTGGTAAAAAGGAAGATGAGGCGCCTTGATCTCTTGGATGGGGCAACGGCTTGCCAGTAGTTCCGGAGGTTGGTTGCCGGGAATATCTTATCTTCGGTGGACAGGATGGCTTGATCCCAGAAGGCGGATATCCGCGGATCGGCTGATTCGAGTTTTTCCGCGAGGAGCTGATTATATAGAGATTCAAGTTCCTCCTTGATCTCTTCCAGCGGACGTGGTGAGAGTTCCGAATAGCGATTGAATGTCTCCTTGTCTCCGCACATCCTGCGGTTAAAGCGACGCATACCTTCCTCGCTGATATGATGGAGGGTTCCCTCGAAGATCGCGGTCGGGATGCCTAGCGTATCGTGCATGGGAAAAGGGGTACCGTTCAGGGCGGTCGCGTGGTAAAGGATCGGTGGCCTGCCCAGAGCCGGGTGGCTACCCATACGCCTAAAGACCAAGCGACCAGATGCACCTCCTTATAGGGGGCGAACGTCTCTTCGAACCCGAGCGTCCTGTAATCGTAGGCAATCCATAGGTCTGTCTGCTCCGGTACTTCCAGATGGCGGAAAAGCTCCGGCGAGGTGGACCAGCCGGCGAGACAGAGGATCAGACTAGGGGATCGCTTATTTATTATCTTATCTATATACATACTATCAATTCAATTTATATACATACTATCTATCCAGTTCTCTATCCGGGGGGGTAGAGACGGGGCGTGCCCTGGTGGGAGACGAGATACGCCCCGTCTCTACAATCAGTTGATGAATATTTTTTATCGTGAGGTTTGCCGTAAGGGAGAAGCGGATACGGGAGGTACCTTGGGGCACTGTCGGCGGGCGAACCGGGAGACAGTAGAAGCCTTTTCGTTGTAGCTCTTCCGCTTTCCGTACGCAATCCTCGCTCTCTCCCACGATGAAAGGGATGATGTGGCTTTGGCTGATCTCGCCTCCTTTGCCCGTTAAAGCCTCCGCCAGCAATTGGCTATACGCTAGAAGATTCTCCCGTTCCTTCGTGAACGAGGGGAGTTGCTCCCAGATGAAGGAAGTCCATGCGATTTGGAACGGTGGCAGGGCCGTACTGAATATGAGCGGTCGCATCGTATTGACCAGATATTCCCGTATCGTACGGGAACAAACCAAATAGGCCCCCATAGACGCTAACGCTTTGCCGAAAGTACCGACCAATAGATCGATCTCTTGGATACAGCCTTGCTCCTCGGCGATACCTAGCCCCGTCTTTCCACGGGCTCCGATGGCATGAGCCTCGTCTACGTACAATAGGATATTGGGATATTGCCTTTTGATAGCTATCAGGCGGTTTAAGTCCGCTACATCCCCGTCCATGCTGAAAATGCTTTCGGTCAAGATGATGATCGTCTCGTATTGACAGGCGTTCTTTTGTACGAGGCGTTCCAGTTGGTCATAGTCGTTGTGGCGGTAACGGAGGAATGGGGAACCACTCAGCAAGATGCCATCGATGATGCTGGCGTGCACCAGCTTGTCGGCGAGTAATAAGGTCTGTTTATCGGTTAAGGCCGGGAGGATTCCGGTGTTGGCATGATAGCCACTATTGAAGATCAATGCGGCTTCCCGGTCGAAGGAGCGGGCGATCTGTTTCTCCAGTTTCGTATATACGGAGAAATTACCCGTCAGCAAGCGGGATGATGAGGAGGAGTAGGGATAGAAGCGGTCTTGTGTGGATGCTTGAACTCCTCTTGTAAATCCTGCCGGCTGGCTAATCCAAGATAATCGTTGGAAGAGAGATTCAGCATACGCATTCCCTCTTTTAATATCCATATTCCTTGATGCTCGACTTCCGGTAGGTGCCTAAGATTCCCGGAGCTCGTAAAGCCGTAAGTTGCTCGTTATATGATTTCATATATCTATATATTACCCGGTTGTAGATATGTTAATTATGCGTTAATACTCTCAATAATCCGGAGGTTAGTCTGGATAGTTCATACGTGGAGATAACGAAAGGAGGCATGAGATAAACCAGCCGTCCGAATGGACGTACCCATATCCCTTCCTCTACGAATTGGCGTTGTAATACCGCCATATCCACCGGATGCTTCATCTCGATAACCCCGATCGCTCCCAATACCCGTACCTCAGCGACTTCAGGCAGCTTGGCGGCTGGCGCTAACTCCGCCCGCAATTGCTCCTCTATAAGCTTCACTTTCTCCTGCCAGTGACTGGCGATCAATAAAGAGATCGAGGCCGAAGCGATAGCGCATGCCAAGGGATTTCCCATAAACGTAGGCCCATGCATAAAGCATCCCGCCTCGCCGGAACAGATCGTGTCGGCTATCGGCTTCGTCGTGATCGTGGCGGAAAGCGTAAGATAACCTCCCGTCAATGCCTTTCCGATACACATGATATCGGGTTCGACTCCCGCATGTTCCCATGCGAACAACTTTCCGGTACGTCCGAAGCCTGTCGCTATCTCGTCGAATATCAATAAGACGTTATACCGCTCGCAAAGTTCCCGGGCACGAACGAGGAAAGTGGGGGAGTAGAAATACATACCTCCTGCCCCCTGTACGACCGGTTCCAAGATCAAGGCGGCGATCTCGTCGCATGCCGCTCTAGTAAATCCCGCAAGGGAGCCATGGCCTCCTCTCTCCATTCCTCGCCGAATCGGACCGAAGGTTGAGGCAGGAAGTATTGGGTGGGTAGGCTTCCGGAGAAGATCCCATGCATACCCGTCACCGGATCGCATACCGACATGGCGTGCCAAGTATCCCCGTGATAACCGCTACGGATCGTGGCGAAGGTATGTTTTCCCGGTATGCCTTTGGACTGCCAGTATTGGATCGCCATCTTTAAGGCTACCTCCACGGCTACCGAGCCGCTATCTGCTAGGAATATCTTTTCTAGAGAAGGGGGCAATAGCGGTAGTAATTTAGCGGCCAACTCGACAGCCGGCTCGTGCGTGAATCCCCCGAACATGATATGGCTCATCTTATCCAATTGGGCTTTAGCCGCTGCGTTAAGTACCGGATGGTTGTATCCGTGGACTGCCGCCCACCAAGAAGACATTCCGTCTATTAGCTCCCTGCCGTCCGCAAGGGTTATCGTCACGCCCTCCGCTTTGGATACCGGATAGACGGGAAGTGGATCGATGGTCGAGGTGTAGGGATGCCATAGATGATCCCGGTCGTATTGTAAAAGTTCGGTTGTTGTCATTTTTCCCAATCGGTGTTTTCGGTGAGTGAATAGCCTTCGGAGGTAAATAAGACTTTGTCTTCCTCTACCTTGCTTCCGATAGTCGTTAATAAGTCTCCGATGATCGCGGAGTTAATCCCGATATATAGGGATTTCCGTTGCGTGGCCTCGCTTAATTGTGCCCGTCCGCCGGAGAAACGGAGAAATGCGTTCGGATTGATCAAGCGGAAAAGGGCGATCGTTGTTAGCCATTCCTCTTCTTCTAGGATATGTGTATTCTCCATAGGAGTTCCCGGTATCGGCTGTAATAAATTGAGAGGGATGGATAAGACACCTTCTTTCTGTAAGAAACAAGCCATCTCGATTCGTTCCTCCATCGTCTCGCCCATGCCGATAATACCACCGCAGCATATACGGAAACCGATTTCCCGGGCGGTATGGATGGTTTCCATCTTCTGCTCGATCGTATGCGTGGAACAGAGTTGACGGAAATAGGAGGGGGCGGTCTCTATATTGCAGTGATAGTTCTCCACTCCGCTATCGTAAAGCGATTGGAGTTGGGAGCGGGTTAGCAATCCCATGGAGGCACAGCATTTAATATCGCTTTGCTGCTTGATTTGCCGGATCGTATCGGTGATCTGTTCCAATTCTTTATCCGATACTCGCTTACCGCTAGTCACCAAGGCAAAACGCCGGATGCCCTGTTTCCGGTTATATACCGCATGATAGACACATTCCTTGGCCGGAAGCAAAGGATATAAGTTTACAAGGGTCTTGTGATGTCCCGACTGCGCGCACCATTTACAATCCTCGCTGCAATTACCGCTTTTGGCGTTGATGATGGAACAAGTGTCGAACTTATTCCCCATAAAATGGCGGGTGATTTGGTGGGCGGCCTCGTAAAGTGCCTCTTTGTCCGGGTGATTCGCCAAGCTTAAAGCCTGTTCCTCAGTAATCTTCCTACCCTCTAGGATGTACTGCTTTGCTTCTTCTATTGTCATTTTCTCTCATTTAATAATTCTACGTATATATACCCAGTTGTAGAGACGGGGCACGCCCCGTCTCTACAACCAGATGGAAATAAGAAAGGCGGGAAGTATTCTTTCGGATACTTCGCCTTTACTATATTATATAATGTATAGTGAGCTACACGATGAGCCGGATGAGCGATCTCATTTGATGCCAATACCGGGAGTAATGCCGTAAACAGTCCATGCGATACCGCGAGGCTCCGTTTGTTCTCCTCGGTATTCTCCCTCTCCTCGTCATCCTCTTCGAAAAATCCGTCCGTGAACGTACCGATACCGGTATGTAAAGACTGGTTCTTTTTCTCGAAGCGATCGGCTACAGAAAAGGATAATTGTCCGATCGTAACAGCTCTCTGTACACTGATGAAAGCCGCATACGCCTTCCGGCTCCATCTTCTGAAACGGAGTGCCTGCGAACGATATGTATACGACTTCCTCATCCTCTAATTTTCAATTCTCAATTGTCAAGCCACTTTATCCAGTTTTTCATGATAGAGAACATGAACAACGCAGACAGTAAGCAAAGAACGATCAACACGCTCCATACCATCCATAATTGCATGCTTCCCCACAAATAACCGATGATAGCGACCAGATAGTTACCGATAGCCGTAGCCACGAACCAACCCCCCATCATCATACCTTTGTATTTAGGAGGAGCCACTTTGGATACGAAAGAGATACCCATCGGAGAAAGCAATAATTCGGCGAAGGTCAATACCAGATAAGTCGAGATCAACCAGTTCGGAGAAACCAATACCTGCAATTTGCTATCCGCCGCTAAAGCGTCCGGTGTAGGCAAGCCCATAGAACCGATCGCTAAGATCAAGAAACCGCAAGCGGCGATCATCATACCCAATCCGATCTTACGAGGAGCGGACGGCTCTTTCTTCTTATTAGCCAGATAACCAAAGATCGCCAACGATACCGGAGTCAATACAACCACGAAGAACGGGTTAAATTGCTGGAAGGTCTGCGGAAGGATCGTTACGGTTTCCGGCATAGCCATATATTTGATACCTAGAGCGGCTAATGCGGCCACGGTCACGATGCCGGCGATCGTTTTGCCTTTGCTCGTTGTGGATTGTGCGATAGCGAATCCTCCATACACGGCGATAACCAATAATGTTAAGTTAATCACATCAAAGCCGATACGATCCAGTCCGGTCACTTGGTTGGCCGTATAGTCGCGAGCAAAGAACGTCATTGTCAGACCATTTTGATGGAAAGCCATCCAGAAGAACAATACCACGGCGAATACCAGCAGCAAGGCGGTGATACGTTGTTTCGTCTCGGCGGGTGACAATTCCTCTTGCGGAGCGTGGGAAGCCTGTGCTTGTTTGGTATTGACATCCGCATGCTTAAAGGTAGAACGGAATCCCATATAGATAGCCATCGATATGATCAATGAGATACAAGCCACACCGAATCCATAGTTGTATGCCTCGGACAACTTCTCGATATACGTGGAACAGAACGTAGCCATATCGCCGGTGAAACCTTGTGCGCTTTGCAGAGCGGCGAGTGCCTCTTTGTTCTCTGCGGAGATGGTTCCGTTTAAGAATTGGTGAGCGAGTGCCGGAATTTGTGACTCGTAGAAAAGGTTGTACTTACCCAACATCCAGTCTGTCATTTTAGTGGCAGCCGTAGGTGCGTACATGGCACCGATATTAATCGCCATATAAAACAAACTAAAGGCTTGGTCACGTTTACTTCTATATTCCGGGGCATCATAAAGATTACCTACCATCACTTGTAAGTTACCTTTAAATAATCCGGTACCGCAAGCGATTAGCGCTAGCGAGCCGAACATCATGATTTTTCCCGAGGCGGCATCTGTTGGGATGGCTAATAAAAGATAACCGACAAACATGATGATGATACCCGAGGTAACCATCTTTCCATAACCGAACTTATCGGCCATCATACCGCCAATCAATGGCATAAAATACACGAACGCTAAGAAACTAGCGAAAATCGTTGATGTCTCAGCGGCCGTATAGCCGAATTTCGCTTGCAAGAATAGTGTGAAAATCGCAAGCATCGTGTAATAACCGAAGCGTTCGCCCGTGTTCGCGAGTGCTAGGGCATAGAGACCTTTAGGTTGTCCTTGTAACATGTGTTTTAGATAATATTAGTTTATACTTATTGAATAATTTGCTTTATGGCGCCGGTTTCCGGATAGAAAAGAACCTTGACAGGGGCTTTCTTATCCTCAAACATAACAGGGGCTAATCCTTCCCGTGTTCCGAATTGAGTGATTTGGGCCTCTCCTTTGTAGAGTGTTTTTTTGTTCATTAGTATTTCTATGCTGGCTTTTCCCGGAACATTGTAGACGATTCCTTTCAATGATTTGTCTTTCTTCTCGGCTTCCTTGGCATCAAGGATCGGAGCTCTTTCTGTCGCTTTCAAGTTCATATAGACAGGGGTACCGCCCAAATCGTCAGCGTCTACGATACCTAGCTGCTTGGAGAAACGGAACAATACTTCTTTGTCTAGGTTGTCGTGAGGGATAATGCTTACCTCATAATGCTCGGTTTCTTTGGTCAAGATTCCGGTGAATAGGTTTGTTAATGCTTTTTCTTGCTCCTCCAATTGCTGGATCACCAGTTTCATGGCTTCACCATCGGGAGGTAAATTATCCGCCTCGCCGGTCAAGATGTTCAAACGGCTTTCCCGGATACGGTAAATTTGTTTAGCGGCCACCTCCGCTTGTTTGGCGGTGGAGCCTGCCATTAGTAATTCCTCCGAGAAAACGGAAGCGTCTGTTACTTTTTGTTGGGACCTTTATTTTTCTTTGCGGCATCTAGCTCGGATTCAACTGGTGTATATTCTGCGTTTATCGAGCATAATAATCCATCTTCGGTAAGATAAGCGTAAGGGGCGACCGTACCTTGCTTGAATTCTACGATATAGGTATTATCCGCATCGGGTAATCCCCGGTTGATCAGACTGATTTTTCCGAGATCGAAATAAACCTTGTCTTCCGTGACCGCATCCTTTACGCCTAGGTATTTCTCGGCATATTGGTAGTAAGGCCCGACTTTGCAAGTTACTTTCGTCACTTCGGCGTCTACGACTAGCGAGGTCTTGGGTAACGAGTAGGTGATTCCGAAATTATTGGCTTTTACGGCGTTCTTTTTTACCACCTTGGTTTGTGCCATAAGCGGCATTCCGAGGAGTAAACTAGCTATAATGATTATATTCTTCATATCCCAGTTTATTTTAATTCTGTATATTATTGCGCAAAACTAGGAAATATTTTGCTTAAAACCAATTGGAAGCATTCTTATTGCATGAAAATCCCGGACAACGTTAAGAATTTCTAGATTCGTATTGTTCGGGATTCTGAGGATGTCCGGGGAGAAAGCTTAAAATAGCACGTCTATATAGATCGGCAGGTGATCGGACGACTGGATATCGATCACTTGGTCGTTGATAATCCTAAATTCATGCTTTAGGTCGCCGAAGATATAATCTAAACGCAAGCGGGGATGATCCGAGGGGTAGGTCTCTAACGTAGGGTCGGATAAGAGCCTCCACGTTTGTTTCATCGCCTTGAATTCTTTAGAGTCTGGCTCCATGTTGAAGTCTCCGGTGATCAGGATTGGTTTGTTTTCGCTTTTCATCGTCTCATTGATGAGTCGTATAGAGGCCAGGCGAGAGTCTGGGTCGAGCGAGAAATGTGTGTTACACAAGGTATAGTTCGGATATTCGAGACAAAGGAAGGTACGTGGCTCTTCCTTTCCCGGCAGAGGTATGTATTGGTAGCTACGAGGTTTTTTGCGGGAGAGTGCGGCGATTCCGTATAATCCCTTAGAACGTTCTGTGCAGGTGCGAAGATTGGATACATGCCGGTCAACCGTGCCAATTCTGCATATTGGTTGATCCATCCAGAGCGTTCGCATACACTGTCCACCTCTTGTAGCCCGACATAGTCCGGCTGGATCTTGTTGATCACTTCAGCGATTCGCTTCAATTGGTCTGTTGGTCCATACCGATCCCGATGCGGATGTTGTAGCTCATGATTCTTAACGATTGTCGTGTCTTGCATAGGCCACTTCCCAAATTTAGGAGGGCGATGGTTAGGAGAAATAAGATTCGTTTCATGGATTTCTAAGGTATTTCGTGAATAGAAACCCCCGCAGACAACAAGAAGGACTATCTGCGGGGGCTACAGTAATAAAAATTGAAGATTAATAATTATCGTTCTGTGTTAATGCGCCTCCTACATAGTCGATCTCGCTTTGTGGAATCGGGTAGGGGTATGTCTTATCGGTGACGAGTGTCCCGGCACCGGAATACTTGCCCTCATCAGTCTTGCCGAATTTCTGCATCGTAGATACGAAGGTGCCCCAGCGAATTAAGTCGTAGAAGCGTAATCCCTCGCCTGCAAGTTCGATACGGCGTTCGTGGCGAACTGCGGCACGCAGATCATCGGAAGCTTTCACTTTATACTTAGCGTTGAAAGTATCCTCGGTCACTCGATCGCTCTCCTTGAGATTGAACTTACGGTATTTAGCGTAGCTATCTGTCAAGGAGGTTGTCACGAAGGCACGGTAACGTACTTGGTTGATCAGGTCGGCCGCCAGTTGTTTGTCGCCACCCGTCTCGATCAGGCACTCAGCGTACATCAGCAATACATCGGCATAGCGGATGTGATAGTGGGTCCAATCCGTGTTCAATAAATCGTTTAGTGGCCGTCTGGAGAAGTCTGGATACTGCTTGCGGCTGTGTTGCTGTGGGAAATTGTCGTAGCCGGAATAGTCGTGTACCTCTTCGGAACCATCGTTCTTGACGAATATATCGCCGGATGACAATACCGTGTGTACCAAGCGTGGATCGCCTACTTCATATTCGTCTACCAAATCCTTCGTCGGACACTCGCCGCCCCATCCGCCGGCAATACCGCGACCGACATTCATTTGTGGACAAACGCTACCGCCAGTGTAGCTAGGAATGTAAGAGCGCAGGGTGATGAAGACGGACTCTTTTGACATATAGCCCTCTGTGGCGCTATTGAATAGCTTCTCGTAGTCATCTACTAATTCATAGCTTCCGGATTCGACAACTGCCTTCAGGTCTTTCAGAGCCTCTCCGTAGTTGCCGTAGAACATCAATACCCTAGCACGGAAAGCCATGGCGGCCTCTTTGGTGATTCGTCCAATCTCGCTGGTCGGAAGGCTTTTTGCATTAGGTAGATTAGGTTCGGCGATTGCGGTGTTCAGGTCTTTCAGGATAAAGTTCATGACCTCCTCTTTGCTGGATTTCGTGATCGTACTTTTGTCGACGACTTCCATGGGCTTGTCAATTAGTGGAATATTCTGGAAGATTGTAGCTAGGTCGTAGTAATAGAACGCACGCATGAATTGAGCCTCTGCGATCCATCGCTGTTTGGTTTCTGTGCTGACCAAGCCTCCGGCATCATCGATCAATTCTGATTCAGGTGTGATTAGCGATAGGAATACGTTGCAGGCTGAGATCGCTGTTTGGTAGCGATGAGTCCAAAGGTCGGACAAGACTTGATTAGTCGCCATTGGTGTTCCGCGGGCGATTTCCGTGATACGAACGCGGTCTCCTGCATCAGAGCCGCCTTTGGAGCAGTCGTCGCTCAATTGATCTCCCAAGACAAATTTCATGTCCTGATAGTTCCAGCTATCCTGTAAGGGCTGATAGCAATTGACCAAAAGTTTGTAGCCGGCATCCTTGGTACTCAGATAAGTTACCTCATCCAATGTTCCAATGGCGGGCGGTCTAGAAAGTCGCTGTTACAGCTTGTCGTAAGGGCACCGACGCATACGATCGATACAAGTAATTTCCCTATGTTAACTATAGATTTCATAATAATTCATTTTAAGATTATAATTTCAAACTAAGACCGAACATGAATGTACGCGGTTGCGGATAGAATCCCATATCACAGCCTTTGTAAAGAGGCGAGTTATTGATCTCTCCGATCTCAGGATCTAGTCCGGAATAACCGGTGATCGTGAATAAGTTCTGTGCGGCAACAAAGAAACGAAGGTTGTTGATCGTGATCTTCTTAGTCCATTCGGACGGAAGCGTATAACCGATTGTCAGGTTCTTCAAGCGAACATAAGAACCGTTTTCCACATACCAATCGGACATCTCCAAGTTCATGCGGCTATCCGCATCGATTGCGAAGTTCTCGTTTGTACTACCCGGTCCGTTCCAGTAGGTTGTTAATATATCCTTCGGAGCATTGTACCAACCGGTACCTGAATAGATGTCATATTTCAATATGTTTAAGATGTCGTTGCCGACTGATCCTTGGAAGAAGGCGGAGATGTCGAATCCTTTCCATTCTGCGCCTAAGGTCAAACCAAAGGTGAAGTCTGGATGAGGGTTTCCTGTCATCGTGCGGTCTTCGTCGTCTAGTTTACCATCTTTGTTCAAATCTTGGAACTTTAAGTCGCCCGGCTTTGCGTTTGGCATTACCATTTGACCGTTGTTCTTGTAGTTGTCGATCTCTTCTTGGGTCTGGAAGACACCATCGGTTTTATATCCGTAGAAATAACCGATCGGTTGTCCTGGCTCTGTCATCGTATAGGAGAAGTATCCTAGATGGATGCCTTTACCCGGAATATTCGCTCCACTGCCTAGGCTTTTTACCTTATTTTTATAGGTGGATACGTTTCCGTTGATATGATATTGGAAGTCGTTCCCGATCTTACCGTCGTATCCTAGCGTTACTTCAAAACCTTTATTGCTTACGCTACCGGCATTCATCCACGGCGTGTTGGGGAATCCTAGTGAACTGGGCACGGGTACTTGCACCAACATATCACTTGTCTGACGGTCAAAGTAGTCGAAGGTTGCTCTCAAGGAACCTTGGAAAAAGGCCAAATCCAATCCGAAGTCCAGTTGGCGAGTAGTCTCCCATTTCAGATCCGGATTACCCACCTGCGTACGTCCGGCGTACAAGTTCGTCTGATACGGATTACCGAAGAGGTAGTAGCTACCATTTCCGAATGTATTCATATAGGCTCCGGAGGAGATAGTCTGGTTCCCGATCTCACCCCAAGCTGCTCTTAACTTACCTTGTGACAGCCACTCAAGGTTATTCATGAAGCTCTCTTCCGAGAAATTCCAACCGGCGGATACAGAGGGGAAGCAACCCCAGCGATTACCATCCGCAAATTTAGAGGAGCCATCCCAACGGATATTGGCTGTGATCATATAACGGTTGTCAAAGGAATAAAATACACGACCGAAATAAGAATTCAGCGTACTTGTGGCGTAGTAGCTGATGCGGCGGGATTCATGGTACCGGCGTTGATGATCTGCTGGTTCGGGTTGTTGTTGACCTGTCCTTCTTTATAGGCGTAGATCTCCTCGTAGCGTTCTTTCTCCGCGGAGGTACCGACCATGGCTGTTACCGCATGTTTGTCGAATTTTTGATTGTAAGTTAGGTAATTGTCAAATACCCAGTAATCTTTATTCGCTACGCTCCGACTGGCGCCCGCATAAGTGGAGTACTCATCTCCATCCAGATAGTAAGAAGGACGGAAAGAGTCGCTTTGGTTACGGACTAAGTCAAGAGCGATACTGGATTTGAAGGTCAAGAAGGGTAACAACTTGACTTCGCCGGAGATATTACTTTTCGTGGCGATCCCGTGCCATTGATTTAATGCGGAGCGGTCTACCTGTCCAACCGTGTTCGGTTTGTTTGAGTAAATTACGCCTGTATAGCGAGACCAAGGATTGGTCGGCTCATAACCACCCATAATCCGGTTTTGCAAGAAATCTGGGATATCCACTAGGTTGTCGCGATATACCGGAGTGATTGGGTCTGCCGCAAGGGTACTGAACACGGTTGCTGTGTAAGAGTTATTCTCATCTAGGTTGCGTCTGGATTCGTACGTGACGTTCACATTTGCGGAGAGGTTCAACACTTGGTTACCTCAGAGTCTACGTTCAACCGACCGGAGAGGCGTTCATAGTCGGAACCTTTCAAGATTCCTTGCTGATCCATATAGCCAAAGCTAGCACGGTATCTGAGTTTCTTCATACCTCCGGAGAAAGCTAGGTTGTAATTCTGACTGATAGCTTCCTTGGGTTTACGGGTACTCTCTTTCCACCAATCCGTACCGGATCGTCCTCCGTTTTTCCCTAGGAAAGTAAGGATCTGCTCTCGCTTCTCTGATGTGGCGAAATCATCGATCAAGGCTTTCCCGGATGCGGCATAAGCCCGGTTCTTATATTCCATGAAACCTTCGGCGTCTAGCATGTCATACGTTTTCACTACATCTTGGAAACCAATGTTCATATCAAACTCGATGTTGCTTCGGTAACTCTCGCCGGAAGCTCCTCGCTTTGTGGATACTAGGATCACACCGTTGGCGGCACGGGCACCATAGATCGCTTGTGCGGAAGCATCTTTCAATACCTCTATGCTCTCGATATCACGGGCATTTAACCAACCGATATCACCTTGAGGTAGACCATCTACTACATACAACGGATCATTATTATTGATAGTACCGACACCACGGATACGGACATTACCGAGTGAGCCTGGGCTACCGGAACTAGATGTTATGGTTACACCGGCTGCTTTTCCTTGCAAGGCGTCGGCGGCGCTGCGAAGCGGTAGGTTCGAGATCTCGTCTCCTTTTACTTGAGAAACAGCTCCGGTTAAATCTCTTTTCTTGAAGGAACCGTAACCAACAACTACTACCTCATCCAACTTTTGAGTGTCTTCCGCTAAAGTGACGTTGAGGTTACTTTTATTGCCTACGTTGATACTTTGTTGGAGATAGCCGATGTACGAGAATTCAACGGTAGCGTTGGAGGGAACATTCTCTAGAATGTAGTTTCCGTCCATATCGGTCATAGATCCGATTGTCGTACCTTTCACTACAACGTTTACTCCGATCAGAGGCTCCCCATCTTGTCCTACTACTTGTCCGGTTAGCCGTTTGCGATTTTGGTTGGTGGATGGCAACTCCGTATCTTTCATGGTCTTGTTGGTAAGTACTACGTGATTCTTGACGATCTTATACGTAATATCCGTACCTCTAAAGACATTGTTTAATACTTGTTCTATGGATTCTTCATGGATATTGACATCAACCCGTTTATTCAAATTGATTTGATTGTCATTATAAAAGAATTTATATTCACTTTGGTCTTCAATCGCCTTAAAAACTTCAGTGATAGTTCCTTTTGTGATATTTAAGGATATAATTTGTGCTGATGCCGCTACTGTGTACGGCTGGAAAAAGGTTAAGCACAAACCTAAAAATAATGATTTTTTCAGGGTTCTGTAATTAGTTCTACCGGAACCATTGACATTCCCCGATATGAAATATCAGAGATGGATAAACAAGAGGCTGTGGAAGATAATGATCCTTATTCGATACTTAGTATTTTTGAGATAGAACGAATCACGGAAAATACGATAGAGGAATTACCAGATCAATGTAAATCCATTTTTAAATTGAGTCGTATAAGTGGACTCAAGAACCAAGAGATCGCAGATAAATTGGATATCTCCGTCCGTACAGTGGAAACACAGATATATAGAGCCCTTAAGATTTTGAAAAGTAGATTGAAAGATTATCTGGTTTCTTGAAAAAATATAATACAAAAATCTATCAATCTTGTAAGTAGCACATCGTTTTGAAGTGTCATACATATAGAATCGAGAAAAAACAATGAAAGAATATATAAAAAATATAATTGCGGAAAGTCTCAAAGACGAAGTAGATGTTGATAGGGAGTGGGAGCGTTTGTTTTCATCCATAGAGAAAAAAACTATTTCCAAAATGAAAACAAGAAGGCTATTCCTTCAATACATGAAATATGCCGCTGCCGTGCTTTTGGGCATAGGTGTTTCGCTATCAACGTTGTATCTTACGAATCAAGAGAACTTATCGACAGTTGGAAATTATAAATTAGTAACGAGCAAAGGAGAGAAGAGCTATTTGCAATTACCGGATGGTACGAAGGTTTGGCTTAACTCTTGTACAACTCTAGAATATGCGGAGAACTACGGCCATTCCAATCGTAGCATTTATTTGGATGGAGAAGCTTATTTTGAAGTCGCAAAGAATAAAGACTTACCATTTGTTGTAAAGGCAAACGGTATCGATGTGAAAGCGATTGGTACGGCCTTTAATGTTTCCGCTTATATGGAAGACTCGCAACTAACCACAACCTTGTTCAATGGCAAGGTCGCTGTACAACCTACGTTGACTAAACAAGAGGTCTTACTTGAGCCTAACCAAGTGGCGGTTTATGATAAAAGTAGAAATAAGATAGAAGTAGTGCCTTACGATAAGAAACTATTCGCTCAATGGAGAGGAGGTTTCTTGTCTTTTGAAATGATGTATCTGCAAGATATAACAAAGTTGTTGGAAAGGAACTATAACGTTGTATTTCGTTATGAAAATCAAGGGATAAAAAAATTAAGGTTTAGCGGAAGTTTCCGTAACAACGAAGATTTATCGGAGATTCTCAATGTGATAAAGACGAATACGGGCATTCGCTATCAAATACTGAAAGATACTATAGTAATCAAATAATAAATCATTGAATTATTAATCTTAAAAACAGTCTTGCTTATGAGAAATGGATGATTTTTAGTGTAATACGGATAAAAACGTAACATTGTTAGATCTTATTATTAATCTTAAATTTATTAATTATGGCTAATCAGATAGGGAGTTCCGGTAGAACGAAGGTAATTGAGGCATTCGTTCTGTATAGCCCTGTATAAATAAGCGTTTAAAGACGTGTGAATATCGATGTTCTCACGCTTTTCCCAGAAGCGGAGGAAGACGTTTTGTAAGATGTCTTTTGCGTCTTCCGGTCGGGGATAAATTTTCGGCAATGTATATAAAGTTGGAGATAAACAGACTTGAACAGGGTATTAAAGGCGGCTATATCTCCTTGTTTGATCAATTCGATTATTTTGTTGTCAGATGCCATTTTATTCCCGTGTATTATTAGAAAGGTGGAGCGTATAGGCAAGGAGAACATTCCTTGGCCTATACGCTTACTGCCTGTCAATTAATGCTAACCCTATTATAAGATTTCGTTTGCGGTTTTATTGAAATATTGGATACATTCTTTAATATCCGGTACTGAGTTTTCCCAGTTGTATTCATACTCGATAGAGAATACTCCCTTGAAATTCTGGGATTTGAGTTCTTTCAACATTTCCTTTACATCTAGGATGCCTGTGCCCCAGATCACGTCGTGCTGCTCATTCTCTCCTGCTTTTTTCGGGGCGATATCCTTGAAATGCAAAGAGATGATTCGACCTTTGAGTTGCTTTAAGCAATCAATCTGGTTTAGCCCTTCCCGACGCCAATGCCCCACATCTGAACAAGAACCTAGCAAGTGGCTGCGTCCGGAAATGGCTTTCAACAAGTTCTCCGGTTTCCAATACTCGGAAGCTGCGGGTGATTATGGACGGAGATCTTAATGTTGTATTGCTTGGACAATTTTTCTACTAGGTCCCAATCGCTTAAAGCCGGTTCGCAAGTAATGAACTCTAGGTCCATGCTTTCGCTGAATTTGAACATCTTTTCCCAATCGGACGACTTTTCGGCTACATACACCCCGGTTCCTACGATCTTGATACCTTTGGATGCCGCAAGCTCCTTGATCTCTTTCTGAGTTTGTGCATCGAGGTTAAAATCGAATACTTTATCTCCCCATTTACCACCGAGCTTATGGCCGGGATAAATCTCGATGTATTTCAATCCCAGTTCTTGTGTCTTATCGAGAGCTTCCGTCAAAGGGAACAGGTGGAAACTATAGGATTGCATCCCTAGGTGCCATCCGTTCTTCTCGGCCTTCGTTTGCGCTTCGGTTGGAATAGCCAATAGGCAGCAAACGATCGCTATCATTATTTTATAGATATGTCTTATCATATTCGGTTGTTATTAAAAGGTTTATCTTGGCATATCCGGCAAAGAGAAACCGTTGTTATACGTATGCTTGATCCATTCGTTGGCCATCTCCGCAGCGTTAAACTCGGCGAAGCGACGGTCGAAACGCGGATCTCCGTCAATTACCTTGAAATCATCCACCGTGACGATCTTGATCTTATCGTTCGGGGAGATGTTCGTAAACCGCATATTCTCTCCATCCCATTGCAACTCACGATGCAAACCTTGCAGTCCGGAGAGGCGAACGGCCAAGACTCCCATCACGACCATCTCGTTGAACGGACCGGAGAATTGGAAGTTGGATGAGGCTTCCGTACGATTTTCCGGGGATTCCTTACATGCACGGATCCAGTCTTGCTCATGGGCGTTGGTAGACCATATGTCTCCATTGCCGCCTTTCACTCTCGGGATCGTAGGTTTGGGCTGGTTGAAATGCTCCATGTCGGAGACCGGTAATAAGGTCGGGTTCATTCCGTAACAGCCTGTCATGATCTTTCCTTTCGTTCCGATGAAGATGATACCGCCGTTCTCGTCGCCCATCATCTGCCCGTCTTTCAATTCTTCCGGACGGGGAGGCATCAAGCCACCATCGTACCAATAGACTTTTACTTCCGGCATCTTGACATTTCCTTTGGGCGGACGTGCGGGGAATGTATACGTTACGATCTGTGCGTGAGGAGGGGAGTACAGATTACTCAAAGTCGAGCTGCCGATTACGCTGGTCGGATATTTTAAGTCGAGTGCCCAATACAACGGTCCATGATATGGCAAGCCATATCGCCCAAGGCTCCGGTTCCGAAGTCCCACCATCCACGCCAGTTCCAAGGGGTATAGACCGGATTATAAGGCCGCTTTTGAGCCGGACCGATCCATAAATCCCAATCCAATGTCTTCGGGCACTTCGGGGTATCGTTTGGCTTCATCAAGCTTGGGGCCAGATGGGGCGGTCTGTCCAACAATGTACCTCATATACATCGCCGATTACGCCAGACTGTATCCACTCCGCGATCTGCCGGCACCAGTCGAATGAGTTACCTTGGTTACCCATTTGGGTGGCTACCTTATATTTCTTCGCCAGTTTGGTAAGCAAACGCGATTCGTAAACGGAGTGGGTAAGCGGTTTTTGCGTATAGCAATGCTTGCTAGGGTGATTGCGTGGGCGGTTACGCGGCATGTGTATGGTCTGGGGTGGCTACCATAATCGCGTCGATGGATTTACCCATCTCATCGAACATGACACGCCAGTCTTTAAAGCGTTTAGCCTTCGGATAGTCCTTGAAGGTCTTGTCCGCATAGTGCCAATCTACATCGCATAAAGCTACGATATTCTCCGTGTTCATGTTGGCGAGGTTACGACGTCCCATACCGCCGACACCGATACCCGCGATATTCAGTTTGTCACTAGGAGCTGTATAACCAAAGGATTTACCGAGCACGGAACCCGGAACGATCGTTAGTCCGGCTGCCGCTACGGCTCCGGTCTTGAGGAAACTTCTTCTCGAAATGTTTTTCATAACTATTAAATTTTAAGAAAACGATATACTATAATGTTTGTAAATGAAGGTTGCGCCAAAGAACCTTGATGCCGCCACCATCATGTATTTGTAACGCGATACGCCCTTGACCGGCTCCGATCTTTTCATCCCGGATGTTTACCATCTCCTCTCCGTTGAGCCAAGTCTGTACATTATCTCCTTGTACCCGGATACGCATCGTGTTCCACTCTCCTTGTTTTAGGATGTTCTCCTTCTCGTCCGGGATCTGTATCAACCATCCTCGTCCGTAGGATTCGTAGATACCGCCCGTGTCAAAGCCTTTGGGGGCGACTTCCACTTGCCAGCCGTTTACCTTTACGTCTTTTTCTTCTACAAAGGAACGAATAAATACGCCAGAATTACCATCTTTTTCCTGTTTAAATTCCACGGAAAGGTCAAAATCGTCGTAATATTCCCGGGTAGCTAGATAGCCGTATTGCTTATCCGGGCCACTTTCGCATACTAATAAACCATCTTTTACATACCATAATTCTGTACCGTATTTATCCCAGTTCGTAATGTCCTCGCCGTTGAATAAACGAGCCTCTCGTGTCTTGCGGGGAAGTTCCTTGATCTTGATATTACGGAACCATGCGGGATAACCGTGGTCTTGCAAGCAAATCAAGCCTTTATGCGCCAATCCGTATTCGGGAGCGTTCGCCCATTTACCGCTGTTCTTACGAGAGAACCAATCGTCGGACCAGGCGTCGAACTCTACGGTTTTGTGTCCGTTCATAAAGTAGGTGACATGTCCGTTGTCAAAAATAATCTTAGAGTTATTCCATTCGCCGGCCGGATGTACTTTTATCGTGTTGAAGTCCGGTAAATACATCGCGTAATCCACTCCGCAACGTTGCCAATCTTCCAATGGCTCCGCAAAATTGAGATCATCGATCAATTGATACTCGGGGCCGGTAACGTAGGGAACCGGGAATTGAGGATGTTCTACCACATGATATAATAAGCCGCTATTCCCGCCTTTCGAGATTTTCCAGTCCCATGAAAGCTCGAAATTCTCATAAGCCTTGTCGGTGACGATGTATCCGCTGGCATCGCTACCTTGCCCGTCCGCTTGGATGGTTCCGTTTACAACTTCCCAAGGTCCGGTCAAGGCGGTTCCGTTATAATCCCGCCAGCCATCCAAGGTTTCCCCATCGAATAGAAGTTCCCAGCCTTCCGCTTTCTCTTGTTCGGTCAATGTGTTATGCTTCGTGTTATCACAGGCGATTAAACCGAAAGCAGCTGCCATTGCGAACGATACGATTGTTATTTTCATGTACGTATAGCTTTATTGTTAATACAAATTTGTCGGTGTTTTATATATGAGACAACTCTGGGGCAAGGGATACGTAAGCTCTTTTTCCTTTTTTATTTATTTTAACGGAAGTGTATGGCAATCGGTCATTTATTAGTCGGCAAACGCAGTAGTACTGACTTGCCAAGTAATATATACTAACATCGCCAACGCAGTATATCTGATTTGGATACATTGATATATTATATGATGTAGCCAAATGTTGCTGTAATAGTTATGGTATCAACGACTGAAGCTTTTCTTTAAAATGATAGGGATACAACTATACATGTTTAGAAGTTACAATAACTCTACTTTACAGAGCTTTGTTATAAAAGATATCGCCGACATTTATCGGGTGAGTAAGAAAAGGCTGAAATGTGATAGCAAAAGGCGTTGGGGTACCATGAGAAATTTACTACCACCATTCTATATGCACACTGTAAGTCCGTATAATATATGGAATAGCGGTAGTAATTGTAACAAACGAGAGTAAAAACACCCGTTGTTTTTGCTGGATTTATTTGATTTGCTTAAACGCTTTTCCGAGCATATCCGTGATGTCGCTGGCGATCATGCTCTCTTCCGAGCGGAAAGCGGCGGCGAGATCACCGGCTGTGCCGTGCAAGAATACTCCGACTACGGCGGCAGTTTCCGGAGAATAGTCTTGCGCCAATAAGCTGAGGATGATACCCGTCAGCACGTCTCCGCTACCGGCGGTTGCCATGCCCGGATTTCCGCAACTATTGAAATAAATGTTTCCTGCCGGAGAACAAATAGCGGTATAAGCACCTTTCAATACGATACAAATCTTATGTTCGGCGGCGAAAGATTGCGCTTTCATCAAACGGTCGTATGAGTTCGTGCTTTCACCCGCTATCCGATCGAACTCCTTCGGATGGGGAGTGAGGATGCTCCGTGGCGGGATCTTATTGAATAAGTCCTTGTTGGATGCCATTATATTAATAGCGTCCGCATCGATAACGACTGGTTTTGTGCTGGATTGCAGGATACGTTCGATCGCTGCTGCGGATTCTAAATGCTGTCCGAGTCCCGGTCCCATACCAACAGCGGAGTAACTACCTATCTCGGGAACCGTAGAGAAATAATCAGGATTTGCGTCTAGACTTAACATCGCTTCCGGGAAAGCGGTCTGGAAGATTGATTCGCCTCGGGTCGGGATATGCACGGTCAATAGTCCGGCTCCACTCCGTAAGCATGCCTTCGCGGATAATAGGGCGGCTCCCATTTTTCCTTTACTTCCGGCGATCAATAAAGCATGTCCGAACGTTCCCTTATGGGCGAAACGTTTGCGAGACTTTAACGAATAGGATATATCTTCTTCCGTAACCAATGAGTAAGGGGAAGCCGTCTCATAAATTGCGTCCGGATGGATTCCGATATCCAGTATTTTCCACTCGCCTACGTATTGTTCATTCTCCGGAAAAAGAAACGCCAGTTTCGGGAAGCCGAATGTCAAGGTTAAACTGGCCTTGATGATCGCCTCCGAGTCATTCTTACGATTATCTTCCCCGAATAAGCCGGAAGGAATATCGATCGCTACGACTTCCGCCTCGGATTGGTTGATATAATTGACCATAGCGGCGAAACCTCCGGTGAGAGGACGGTTTAATCCCGAACCGAACAAGCCATCGATCACCACGTCTCGGTCGGTTAGCGTCGGCGGCTCAAAGTCACGGACCACTTCCGTAAATTCGATTCGTTCCATGTCGAGCAGACGCTGCTTGTTTTGCTCACACTCTACGGACAGATGCTCCGTCGGGTTGAATAAATACGTCTCTACCCGGTATGATTCCTCGTTCAAAAGGCGGGCGATGGCCAAAGCGTCGGCTCCGTTATTGCCTTGACCGGCGAAAATCACGATGCGGACTTGCTTGGAGTAGCGCCGGCAAAACTCATGGACGAACGTCGTAGCGGCACGCTCCACTAAGTCGATCGAACTAATTGGCTCGTGTTGAATCGTATATTGGTCGAGCTCCTTTACCTTGTCTGTAGCGAATATCTTAATCATAATTCTAGATGTCTGGGGTTTTATTCTGCTTACAAATGTATAACAAACTTTGGTATGTTGCTACACTTTTTTGTGCATCGCCGAAAAAGTTGTACATTTGTCCCCTCGAAAACCGAAAGATTTATGGACAGAATTCGTCTAAAAGACAAAGAATTTGAACTGTTTATTCCGGAGTCGGATATTCAGGCGGCTATCGCTAAAATGGCCGTTCAGATTAAAGCGGATGTGGAAGGGAAAAATCCTCTATTCGTAGGTGTGCTAAACGGGGCTTTTATGTTTGTCGCCGAGCTGATGCGTGAGCTGGATGTTCCGTATGAGCTGACATTCGCTCGTTATTCCTCGTATCAAGGAACTTCCAGTACGGGCATATTGAATGAGATCATGCCGGTGCAGGCTGATATTCGCGGACGTATGGTGATCTTATTGGAGGATATTATCGATACGGGCTTTACGATGAGCTACGTGATGGAGAAGCTTCGGAGCGAGGGTGCCGCCGATGTAAGATTGGCAACGATGCTTTTCAAGCCGGAATCCTTGAAATGCGAGTTGACTCCGGATTATGTAGGCTTACAGATACCCGCTGATTTTATCGTGGGACATGGTTTGGATTATGATGAGTTAGGCCGCTCATATAAGGATATCTACAAGGTTGTGGAATAAAATAGTATACATTATATATAATAAAGGAACAATAGTATGTTGAACGTGGTTATTTTTGGTGCTCCCGGTTCAGGTAAGGGAACACAAAGTGAGTTGATTATTAAAGAATACGGTTTGGATCATATCTCTACTGGCGATGTATTGCGTGGCGAGATGAAGGCTGAGACAGAACTGGGCAAGATCGCTAAGGATTATATCGAGAAGGGACAATTGGTTCCGGACGAGTTGATCGTTGATATGTTGGCGAATGTATTGGATAGCAAGAAGCGGCTAAGGGCGTAATCTTCGATGGTTTCCCTCGTACGATCCCTCAAGCGAAAGCCTTGAAGAAGATGTTGAACGAGCGTGGAACAGACGTTTCCGTTATGTTGAACCTTCAAGTAGAGGAAGAGGAGTTGATCAAGCGTTTATTGGAGCGCGGTAAAGTATCCGGACGTTCTGACGATAACTTGGAGACGATCAAATCCAGACTGGATGTTTACCATACTCAAACAGCTCCTTTGGCAGACTACTATGTAGGTGAAGGCAAGCACGTAGCCATCAAAGGGATGGGAACAATCGAGGAAATCTTCGGTCGTATCAAAGAGGCGGTTAATAACGTAAAATAATTGAAATAAACCAATATGGCTGAATCGAACTTTGTAGATTATGTCAAGATCTATTGCCGCTCAGGAAAGGGTGGAAGAGGGTCTTCTCACTTCCGTCGTGAGAAATACATTCCGAAAGGAGGTCCCGACGGGGGCGATGGAGGGAGAGGAGGTCATGTGTATCTCCGTGGTAACCGGAATTACTGGACGCTCCTTCACTTGAAATATGAACGTCATATCATGGCCACCAATGGTGAGAGTGGTAGCGCGAAGCGTAGCTCGGGTAAAGACGGGGAGGATCGAGTAATCGAGGTTCCTTGCGGTACGGTTGTTTACGATGCTGAGACCGGAGAGTTTATTTGCGACGTTACGGAAGACGGTCAGCAAGTGATGTTGCTGAAAGGTGGTCGTGGCGGTCTGGGGAATTTTAACTTCAAGACGGCTACCAATCAAGCGCCCCGTTATTCGCAACCGGGTGAGCCGGCATTGGAACGTACGGTGATTCTTCAGTTGAAATTGCTGGCCGATGTCGGTTTGGTAGGCTTCCCGAATGCGGGTAAATCTACCTTGCTTTCTGTCGTATCCGCCGCTAAACCGAAGATCGCTAATTATCCTTTTACTACGTTGGAGCCTAATTTAGGCATCGTGAGTTATCGCGATAACCGTTCGTTCGTAATGGCCGATATACCGGGTATTATCGAAGGAGCAAGCGAGGGAAAAGGTTTGGGACTTCGTTTCTTACGTCATATCGAACGTAATTCATTGTTATTGTTCATGGTTCCCGCAGAGGCGGATGATATCAAGAAAGAATACGAGATCTTGCATAATGAGTTGGTGAAGTATAATCCGGAATTGCTGGATAAACGCCGTGTATTGGCGATTACCAAGAGCGATATGCTGGATGAGGAATTGATCGAGCTTTGTCGCAAGACTTGCCGGAGGGAATTCCGTATGTCTTTATATCTTCTATCACGGGACTGGGTATTGTCGAGTTGAAAGACCTTTTATGGAAAGAGCTGAATAAGGAGAATTTCCATGAGGCTGAGCGAATTGTCCATAAGAATATAGATGTAAGCACGTTAGAATTTGAGGACGACGACGAATACATCTTCCCCGTGGACGAGGACGAGGATGACCCGGATGAGGAATACGAGGAATACTGGGACGATGATGAAGATGAAGATACAAGAAAATAAGCAAATAGAGGTGTCGCGGTTCTCCGGGTTAAGCGGATACCGCGACATTTCTCATTTTACGACAACACGTCATGGCGGCGTGAGTACGGGAACGTACGCTTCGATGAATCCGGGCGTTTATACCGAGGATGATCCGGGCTTCATCCGGAAGAACTTGGAACTTCTTTCGGATGCGGTCGGGATTTCCCTAGAGAATATGGTTATACCTCATCAGACCCATGAGGATCGAGTATTGGCGATCGACGCGTCTTTCCTTTCGCTGAATGATAAAGAGCGGAAGCAGCGTTTGGAAGGCGTGGACGCTTTGGTGACGAATGTTCCGGATGTATGTATAGCCGTATCTACGGCGGATTGTGTCCCTGTCTTGTTATATGCGCCGGATCGTAAGTGGTAGCTGCCGTCCATGCGGGTTGGCGGGGTACGGTTTTACACATAGCTCGTAAGGCGGCAAGCTTGATGATCGAGGCATACGATTGCGATCCTACTCAATTGGTTGCCGGAATAGGTCCCTCTATCAGTCAAGCGGCATTTGAGGTGGGAGAGGAAGTCGTAAAAGCTTTTCAAATGGCGGGCTTCCCAATGGAGCGGATTCTTCGACGTAATGCGGAGACTCAAAAAGCGTATATCGATCTATGGGAAACCAACCGTTTACAATTGTTAGAGGCAGGATTGCTCTCCGGGCATATAGAGATCGCTGGCATCTGTACTTATATTCGGTATGAGGATTATTTCTCCGCTCGTCGCCTCGGTGTCAAAAGCGGCCGGATCCTTACCGGGATATGCTTGAAAAAATCTTAGTTATATTGGCTCAAACTTATAATAGACATGATTTCAATCACTCTTTCATCTGAGATATCGGAGGCTTGCCCCGATCTTCACGTGTTGGCTATTGCCTGCCAAGTAAAGAATACGGAGTCCGATGAACGCCTTTGGGAAGAAATAACCCGTGTTGAGGAGGACATCCGTTCTACCTGTAAGATAGAGGATATTAATAAGTGGACTCCTATTTTCGCTACCCGTCAGGCTTATAAACGTCTGGGGAAAGACCCGAACCGGTATCGCCCTTCCGCCGAGGCGTTAAGACGGCGGATACTTCGCGGGCTTCCTTTATATAAGATAGATACCTTGGTGGATATCGTCAATCTGGTTTCTATCCGTAGCGGTTATTCTATCGGAGGATTTGACGCGGATAAGATTGTAGGCGGATTGGAACTAGGTGTCGGAAAAGAGGGGGAAATTTATCACGGTATCGGACGTGGTGAATTGAATATCGCCGGTCTTCCAGTCTACAGGGATGGAGTAGCGGGTGTCGGAACGCCTACCAGCGATGAGGAACGTACCAAGATTGAAATGTCGACCACTTCATTGTTAATGATTCTGAATGGTTATTCCGGTAAGGAGGGCTTATTGGAAGCGGGTGGTTACTCGGTTGACTTATTAAAAAGATATGTCTCAGCGGTAAACGTGGAAGCGGAACTGATATGCCGAGAAAACAGAGGAAAAATAACGTTATAACCGTGTTAATATTGTTTACAAAGCGAAAAATGTCCATCTTTTATGCTAAAAAACATCTATAATCTTTTGTTTTAATCATTTAATCTATAAATTTGTCCCCAGTAATCAAATGTTATCATAAAATGATTGAATTAATTGGTACAAACGCCGGCCTTGTATGGAACGTTTTAAATGAAGGCGGTAAAATGAGTTTTAAGGCAGTGAAGAAAGCACGAAGATTAAAGCGGAAAAAGATATGTACGCCGCTTTTGGTTGGTTGGCGAAAGAAGGTAAATTAGCTTTCGAGGAGATTGAAGGTGAAATGTATGTTTCTTTAGTGTAAACAAGAGGAACGTTTACAAGAATTAGGGAGGGCTGTTCGATTTTTTTGGACGGCCTTTTTATTTGTCCATACGTTTTCTGTCAAAATAATTAAGTCTACAGTTGGTTAATTCAATTCAAAAACTTACTTTTGTGTAGAATTTGGTGTGAAATGACCGAAGATCATAAGAGATTGTTAGCTGTATTTGAGGTTAGAGTTCGTGATTTGATGGCGTTATGCGATCAGCAGAAACGTAGAATTGACGAACTTACAGCTGCTTTGAGCCTTAAAGACGAGGAGTTGCGGCAGGCGAAGGATATGATTGAAGGATTGAATGCCAAATGTGATAACATGCTGACGGCGCGAATTGTTTCCACGAACGAGGAAGAGATGAAGAACGCCCGGATGCGGTTATCAAAATTAGTGCGGGAAGTAGACAAGTGCATCGCACTTTTAAATGAATAGAAGCGATGGACGAAGAATTTCTTATAAATATAGTGATAGCCGGAAAGAAATATCCGCTTACGATCAAACGTCATGAGGAAGAGTTGGCACGTGCCGCCGCTGATCAGATCAACAGCAAGATTCTTCAATACAGGCAGCATTTCGCGGTCGAGGTGGATACGAAAGATTTGTTAGCCATGGTGGCTTTTCAACTCTCGATGCATAATCTGGAGTTGGAAAAACGGAATGATACAAATCCTTTTACGGATAAGATACAGGAGCTTACAACCGAGTTGGAAGGATATCTGAAGAAATAACATACATATTGTAAGAAGAGAGTTTCCGCACTGCTTTGCACGGTGAGACCGTGTGATGGTAGTGCTTTTTTTGTATATAAATAAATGAATCTTAAATTATTAGTTAAATGGTTGGAATGTATATAATCATACCGATAGTAACCTTCATCATTGGTGGGTTGCTTGCGTGGCTGGGCATGCGTTTCCTTCTGAAGTCGAAGTACGACTCCGTGCTTCAAGAGGCGGAGAAGGAGGCCGAGGTGATAAAGAAGAACAAGATGCTGGAAGTAAAGGAGAAGTTTCTTCATTTGAAAGCGGACTTGGAAAAACAGGTATCACAGCGTAACGCTAAGATCCAGTCTGTCGAGACTAAATTGAAACAAAGAGAACTGACGATGAATCAACGTCAGGAAGAGTTACAGCGTAGGAATAACGAGGTAGAGGCTGTAAAGGAGAATTTATCTTCTCAGTTGGAGTTGGTGGAGAAGAAGAAGCAAGATTTGGATAAACTTCATCAGAAGGAAGTGGAGCATTTGGAGGCTATCTCCGGGTTGTCTGCCGAGGAAGCCAAAGAGCGTTTGATCGAGTCCTTAAAGGATGAGGCAAAGACGCAAGCCGCTTCTTACATCAACGAGATCGTCGAGGAGGCGAAGATGACCGCTAATAAGGAGGCGAAGAAGATCGTGATCCAGTCTATCCAACGGGTAGCGACGGAGACGGCTATCGAGAACTCTATTACCGTGTTCCATATTGAATCGGACGAGATCAAAGGACGTATCATTGGTCGTGAGGGACGTAATATCCGTGCTTTGGAGGCCGCTACCGGTATTGAGATCGTGGTGGATGATACGCCTGAGGCTATCGTTCTTTCCGGATTCGATCCGGTTCGCCGTGAGATCGCTCGTTTGGCCTTGCATCAATTGGTACAGGACGGACGTATCCATCCGGCTCGTATCGAGGAGGTGGTAACGAAGGTGAAGAAGCAAGTGGAAGACGAGGTCGTAGAGACTGGTAAGCGTACCGTGATCGATTTGGGTGTGCACGGTTTGCATCCGGAATTGATCCGTATGATCGGTAAGATGAAGTATCGTTCTTCTTATGGACAAAACTTGTTGCAACATGCTCGTGAGACGGCCAACCTTTGTGCGTGATGGCTTCTGAATTGGGCTTGAACCCGAAGAAAGCGAAACGTGCCGGATTGTTACATGATATTGGTAAAGTGCCCGATGATGAGCCGGAATTGCCGCACGCTATCTTGGGTATGAAGCTTTGCGAGAAATATAAGGAGAAACCGGATATTTGCAACGCCGTAGGCGCTCACCATGATGAGGTGGAGATGCAGACGCTGTTGGCTCCGATCGTACAGGTTTGCGACGCTATTTCAGGTGCTCGTCCGGGCGCACGTCGTGAGATCGTAGAGGCTTATATCAAGCGTTTGAATGATTTGGAACAATTGGCTTTATCGTATCCGGGTGTCGTCAAGACTTACGCTATCCAAGCGGGTAGAGAGTTGCGCGTAATCGTTGGCGCTGATAAGATTGACGATAAGGACACCGAGAACTTGTCCGCTGAGATCGCTAAGAAGATTCAGGATGAGATGACTTATCCGGGACAGGTTAAGATCACGGTGATCCGTGAGACTCGTGCGGTAGCTACGCTAAGTAAGAATATTATTAATATAAATAAAAAGGCCGGCTTGTGTAAGTCGGCCTTTTTTATATCTGTCGTTATCGATTTCCCAGATCGTCGTATAAAGTTTGTAATAGGACTTTTCCTTTCTCCAAGCGGGTCTCGTTTCCGCTTTCAGGTTCTTCTACTAAAATCTTGTTCCCTTCATTGTCGTATACGGAAACACCGGATTCGTCTATAAAGCCAAATCCATTATTGAATGTATAAAAGGCGTAATGCGGGACGCAAGGATTCAATATATCTTTGCTGAATGAGAACTCATCCGTGGGGAGACCCATCTGATTTAATAAGGTGGCTGCCAAATCGGTCTGGTTCGCGTACGTATCGATCACTTTAGGTTCAGCGATCGCTCCGCCTAGCCATAGCATAGGTATGTGGAAACGCAAAGGTCCGTACTCCTGCATGTTTTGAGGGTAACGGTATCCGTGGTCGGAGACAAAGATGACTACCGTATTTTTCCATGCCGCAGTTCCTTGAACGTATCAATGAAATTGCCGATACAGCTGTCCGTAAACGCGACGGAGTTTAGATAAGGATGCTCCAAATGGTGAAACGGGACCTCGAATGGCTCATGGCTACTTAATGTCAGGAATGTACTTAACCAAGGTTTGCCATCGACTGGTCTTTGCTTGATATCCTCGTAAAGATGTGAGAACGTGATATCGTCGTTTGCTCCCCATTTACTCAGACGGCTGCTCAAGGGAAAATCACGGTCTGCCGTTATCTTGCTGTAGCCGGAACTATAGAAATAACTTTGCATATTCGTGAAATTGATATCACCTCCATAGAGCATATCTGCCGTATATCCTTCTTTGTTAAGACTCTTTGCGATAGATGGAAGGGTCTGGTTTTTCACCGGATACTTCATGATGGAGGTGGTGGGTTGGGCTAAATAGCCGTTCAATACGGAGACTAAGCCTCGGTCGGTACGGAACGAGTTGGCATATAGGTTCGTGAATAATACACCTTCTTTGCTCAGCCGATTCAAGTTCGGCGTAATTCCCGGCTCACCACCAACAGCCTCGATAGCATTTGCCGTGAAACTCTCCATGATGATAATGAGAATATTGGGACGAGTCGTTGTCAATAGCTTGACAGGCTCTGTAGGTATGGAATCTCCCGGGCATAAGGAGTCTTGGGCTTGAATGAGCGTATCGAATAAGGCTTTCCGCTTTTCCTCCGGGTAGAAATCGAATTGCGAGGCAAAATCCTGTTGCTTACTCAATGAGGCTATCAGACTGAAACACGGGTTGATCGCCGAATGATTCAAGAACTGGTTCTGGCTGAAATAAACCATGCCGACATTTGCCGTAGACGTAGTTACGCCTCCCCGGATCGGAATAAACAATATTCCCCCTGCTAAGAGGATGGCGAAAGTACTTCCCAATTGTTCCAATCCCGTAGGTGGAAAGCTAAGCTTTACTGGCGCGAACCGGAGATGAAGGTGAACCAAGCATAGATACCTAGCGCATATGCCACGAATACCAATAATTGGATAAAGAACATTCCCAACGGAACACTCGCCATCGCATCGGCGGGCGATTGCAGGTAGAAGAATAAAGTAGCGTCCAACCTGAATCCCCAAAAGCTATATAAAGCCACATCTACGGAAAAGATCGCGGATACCAGAATTCCCATGATCAAGAAGTACCCTTTCAATACCTTCTTTAGCCAAACGCCCGGAATCCAAACTGATACTAAAGTCAATAGGAGAGGGATGGCCGTAAGGTATCCCGCTATCGTACAATCCAGCTTCAGCCCATGAAGCATAACCTGTAGGAAGTCCGTGAAGGTACAAGCCTCGGACAACGCATGCTGATAAAACATAAATACCGTGAATAACAAAAACCGGTAGCCATGCGATAAAAACGATTAGTATGAATAATAATCTTTTTTTCATTTCGAATATAACTTTTCCCGTAACTCCGCGATAGCCGGATCTGTGATGTAATCATCGTAATCCATCATCTTATCGATGATACCGTTAGGAGTCAGCTCGATGATACGGTTCGCCACGGTTTGTATGAACTCGTGGTCATGGCTGGAGAACAGGATATTTCCCTTGAATGTCTTCAATGTATTATTGAAGGCTTGGATGGATTCCAAGTCCAAGTGGTTGGTCGGAGTATCCAAGATCAAGCAGTTGGCGTCGGTGAGCATCATACGTGAGATCATACAACGCATCTTCTCACCTCCGGAAAGTACGCTTACCTTTTTCATGAGCTCCTCGCCCGAGAACAACATACGTCCGAGGAAGCCTTTCAAGAATACCTCGTTAGTATCCGGCGAGAACTGGCATAACCAATCGAGCAGGTTGATATCTGTATTGAAATATTTGGAGTTATCGAGAGGAAGATAAGAGGTCGTGATCGTCTGTCCCCACTGATACGTACCGGCATCCGCTTTCTCCTCACCGTTGATGATCTGGAACAAGGCGGTCATGGCACGAGGGTCGTGACTGATAAATACGATCTTGTCATCCTTCTCCACGAAGAAGTTCAAGTCCTTGAACAATACCTGTCCGTCGATACTCTTCGACAATCCTTTCACCTCAAGGATCTGGTTGCCCGGTTCGCGGTTAGGCGTGAACAAGATTCCCGGATAGCGGCGTGAGGACGGTTTGATCTCCTCGATATTCAGCTTCTCCAACATCTTCTTGCGACTGGTGGTCTGCTTGGACTTCGCTACGTTGGCGCTGAAACGGCGGATAAATTCTTCCAACTCTTTCTTCTTCTCCTCGGCTTTCTTATTCTGGTTCTGCTGTTGACGAAGGGCTAACTGGCTAGACTCGTACCAGAAGCTATAGTTTCCGGCGAATAATTGTAATTTACCGAAGTCGATATCCACGGTATGCGTACAAACGGAGTCGAGGAAGTGACGGTCGTGGCTAACAACCAATACGGTATGCTCGAAATTAGAGAGATAATTCTCCAACCAAGAAACCGTCTCAAGGTCCAAGTCGTTCGTCGGCTCATCCAATAATAGGTTATCGGGCTGTCCGAACAAGGCACGGGCCAATAAGACACGTACTTTCTGCTTACCGCTCAAGTCCTTCATATACATATAATGCAAATCCTCCTTGATGCCTAGTCCGCTCAATAGGTTGGCGGCGTCGCTCTCTGCGTTCCAGCCTTCCATCTCGGCGAATTTCTCTTCCAGTTCCGATACGCGGATACCGTCGGCGTCGCTGAAATCAGGTTTCTCGTAAAGGGCGTTTTTCTCGCTCATCACCTCCCATAAGGTCGTATGTCCCATC
>ENA-OQCK01000190-OQCK01000190.1-human-gut-metagenome-genome-assembly--contig:-NODE-190-length-37016-cov-19.085337_pt1 | contig 37016 bp, 54 predicted proteins | sample MGYA00242498_ERZ504578 | MGnify/ENA primary metagenome ERZ504578 (study PRJEB26092, sample SAMD00036229) | human gut metagenome | host: Homo sapiens | study: EMG produced TPA metagenomics assembly of...
TGTAAAATAGCGGACGCCTTTCATCTGGATCACCAGAAATACATAAGCATCGTATCCTTCCTTTTTTGCACGGATCAGTTCTTCCATATGCTTTACTGCCCGCTCACTCGGCGCATCCGGAAAACGCACAACACCATCCTCTTCCAGGGTCACTCCCTTGACCTCGATAAACGCTTTCTTTTCTCCCGACTCCACATAAAAATCAAATCGGGAGTTGCCGTATGTTGTCTCCGGGCGAACCGTCACCGGTTCAAGAAACAAATTGCCTGCACGCAGCCATTCTTCCACGACTTTGTTTGGAATCTGGGAATCCATATTGATCAGACGATTTCCTTTTCTCACCCCGATCAGATCCCATTTTGTCTTTCGCTCCGGGTTGTCACTCTCCTGCACAAAAATCTCTGCTTCGGGCACAAGAAGTTCCGCGCACCTGCCTGTATTCTTCACGTGGATCGTCTCTTGTTTTCCTGCAATCCTGGCATACGCAATAAAACGGTTCGGCCGTTCCAGAAATGTCGCCCGCTCTATTCTCTCATATTTCATAATCATCTTTCTCCTGTTTTGCCGGGCATCTCTCCCAGCCTGACTTTTTCAAGCTGCCTTGCGTCTTCCTTTGTCAGATAATCAAACAGATAGTTTCTGTCATTTTCTGCTTTTCCAAGATGTTCTCTTCGAATTTCCAAAAGCGCAAGCTCCACTTCCTCTTTCAATCCCAAAGCAGACATACGCGCTGCGCCGTGCCCCAGAATGATCACCTGTTCCAGCGCATCTGATGTAGCAACTGTCACATGATGATTTCTTCCGATCCTGCGGACTGTCTTTTCAATATACTGATCCGCAGTCTCGGCCTCTTTTGTATATACCACATGAATGTTGTGATATTTCATCACAGATCCCGGACCGCCTTCTACCTTGTAGGCATCAAAAACCAGGATCAATGTACATTTTTTATATCCCTGATAATTACACAGCACGTCCATCAGCTTGTCTCGGGCACTTTTCAAATCTGACTTTGCCAGCTCTTTTAACTCTTCCCATGCAAAAATAATATTGTATCCATCTACAAGGAGATATTCTTCCTTTTTTTCTTCTTTGCGTGATGTCCACTTATCATCCGCTGCCGGCTGTGCTTTTGCCCTTACCATTACGGGTGTCCGGTTCTTTTTCACCGGATCCGGTGTTCTTGCGTAAATCGCATCCAGTTCTTCCCGGGTCAGTTCGATCTGGGAAGAAGTACTGCGTGTCTGACGCACCACCGGGCGCTTCTTCTCTTCGGAAACCTCATTGCTCTCCAGCGTGTTTTCCAGATGCATATACGCTTCCACTTCATCCCAGTTCACTACAAATCCGGCTCCATGCGCGCAGAACACCGAGCCTGTCGGATTTTCCAGATCTGCCTCAGGGTCATATCCGATTTCTTCCACGATAGGCTCCTGATCCGGACATTTTTCATAGCCTTTTAACCGACAGGACATCCGTCCTCTCCCTCCGGTATACGAAGTGAGCTCTGTCTGATATCCGCGCATCTGAGACACCGGGGCACACCCTTTTAAAATGGAGATTTCCCCGTCTGCGACAGGCGGCTCAAATGTCCCGCTTCTTTTCTGGATATCCATCATAGCCCGTCCCACGTGCTCTGGAAGGAGCTCCATCTCGAACTCATAATACGGCTCCAGAAGGACACTCTTTGCTTTTCTAAGCCCCTGACGCACTGCACGATAGGTCGCCTGTCTGAAATCTCCGCCTTCTGTATGTTTCTGATGAGCACGACCGGATACCAGTGTAATCTTCATATCTGTGACCGCCGATCCGGTCAGTACCCCTTTATGCTCTTTTTCTTCCAGATGAGTAAGAATCAGACGCTGCCAGTTGCGGGTGAGAATATCTTCACTGCAGTCTGTAAAAAACTGCAAACCGCTCCCACGCTCTCCCGGCTCCAGTAAAAGATGTACCTCCGCATAATGACGCAGAGGTTCAAAGTGTCCGACCCCTTCGACAGGATCCTCAATCGTCTCTTTATAGACCACTTTCCCTGTTCCAAATTCCACACGTACTTTAAACCGATCCCAGATAATGCTTTTCAGAATTTCGATCTGCACTTCTCCCATCAGCTGCGCATGGATCTCACAAAGCCGCTCTTCCCATACAATATGAAGCTCGGGCTCTTCCTCTTCCAGCTCTTTTAGATTGAGAAGCATCTTGTGTATATCACAATCCGGCGGCAATTCAATCCGATAATTCAGGACCGGTTCTAAAATCGGCATATCAGACTCCGACTCTGCTCCCAGCCCCTGTCCCGGATACGTATCAGAAAGCCCGGTAACTGCACAGACTTCCCCTGCATGTACCTCTGAAAGCATCTCATATTTTGCACCGGAATAGCGGCGGATCTGATTGATCTTCTCCTCCGTATCCGTGATGATCTCCCTGACCTTTATACTTCCTCCTGTCACTTTTAAATATGTCAGTCTGTTCCCCTGCTCATCCCGTCCAATCTTGTATACTTTCGCACCAAATTTTGCGGGATACTGTCTCTCCTCGGTCAAACTCTCAAGCGCATCCAACAGTTCTTCCACACCTTCTGTGTGCAGTGCTGAGCCAAAATAACACGGAAATACCCGTCTCTGACTGATCAAATCTGCTACCTGCTCTCTCGGAAGTTCTCCGTTCTCCAGATACTGCTCCAGCAGCCCTTCATCACACATGGCTAGCTGCTCTGCTGCCTCTTCACTGCTTTCACTTCCAAACACTTTTTCAAAATCAATACAGTGATCTCCAAATCGCTTTTTCAATTCTGCCAGAACGCGTTCTCTGTCTGTTCCCGCCTGGTCCATCTTATTCACAAAAAGAAACACCGGGATCTTGTACTGTCCAAGAAGTCTCCACAGTGTCTCTGTATGTCCCTGTACTCCGTCTGCACCACTGATCACAAGCACTGCATAATCCAGAACCTGCAGTGTCCGCTCCATCTCCGCAGAGAAATCCACATGCCCCGGTGTATCCAGCAGAGTTATCCCCATATCCTTCCAGGAAAGCACTGCCTGTTTTGAAAAAATAGTGATTCCTCTGGAACGTTCCAGATCATAGGTATCCAGAAATGCGTCCTTATGATCCACCCGTCCCATTTTCCGGATACTTCCGCTTATATAGAGCATACTTCCGACAGTGTCGTCTTTCCTGCGTCTACATGAGCGAGGATGCCAAGACAGATATGTTTTTTTACTTTTTCAGACTCTTTTGAGCTCATGAAAACGCTCCTCTTGTGATTACATTGATGTTGTATTATATCACAAAAGGAGCGATAGTCGAGATACGTTCTCGTTTTCACTCTTCTATAAAATTTTTGACAAAAATTCTTTCAGTCTCGGATCCTTCGGATGCTCAAAGAACTCCTTCGGATTTCCTTCTTCTTTGATCTGCCCTTCATCCACAAACACAACTCTTGTGGCAACTTCTTTTGCAAATCCCATTTCGTGTGTTACCACAACCATAGTCATTCCGTCTCTTGCAAGCTGTTTCATCAGCTCCAGAACTTCTCCTACCATCTCCGGATCCAGCGCAGAAGTCGGCTCATCGAACAACATCACATCCGGATTCATTGCCAGAGACCGCACGATCGCAATACGCTGTTTCTGTCCACCGGAAAGCTGATCCGGATATGCATCTGCCTTGTCTGCAAGTCCAACCCTCTGCAGCAGTTCTTTTGCTTTTTTCTCTGCCTCTTCTTTCGACATCTTTTTCAATGTCACAGGTGCAAGCATGATATTTTCCAGGATCGTCTTATGTGGAAACAGATGGAAATGCTGGAACACCATTCCGATCTTCTGACGATGAACATCAATATCTGTCTTTGGGTCTGTAATATCCGTCCCTTCAAATAAAACAGTTCCTCCTGTTGGAACCTCCAACAGATTCAGAGACCGCAAAAATGTAGATTTTCCTGATCCAGACGGTCCGATCACAACAACGACCTCTCCTTTTTTGATCTCTGTAGAAATCCCACGCAGTACTTCCAACTTTCCAAATGCCTTTTTCAGATCCTGAACCTGGATCAATACTTCGTTCTTATCGTTCATTTGTGCGCAGTCTCCTTTCCAGTTTGTTCATAAAGAATGTAAGCAGCATCACCAGTGCCAGATAGATCACTGCCGCTGTGATTAATGGAATAAATGCCTCAAATGTACGGCTCTGAATTACCATTGCCGCCTTTGTCAGATCCTGTTCTCCAATATATCCGATGATCGCAGTCTCTTTGATCAGCACGATCATCTCATTGACCAACGCCGGGAGTACATTTTTAAATGCCTGCGGCATAATGATCAGACGCATCGTCTGTCCATAGCTGAGCCCAAGACTTCTTCCAGCCTCTGTCTGTCCTTCCGGAATCGCCATAATACCGGACCGCACGATCTCAGCTACATAGGCTCCGGAGTTGATACCAAATGCCAGCCCTCCGATAACGATGGAATTCAGGGAAGAAGCCCCGAACACAACGAGATACATGAACAATACCTGGATCATGCTCGGTGTTCCCCTGATAATGGTCAGATACACTTTACAGATTGCATTTAAAATTTTGAATTTTCCGGTCTTATCATGCAGAGAACGAATGATCGCCACAGTAAAACCAATGATCACACCTACTAAAAGTGCAAACAATGTTACAAGGATCGTAACTTTCAGACCGTTTACCAGCAAAAGCCACCGGTCATCTTCAATAAAGTTCTGATATAACTTTTCTGAAAAGCTCATGTTTTTACCTCTCTTGTATGTTTCTTTAACAGTTCAAAACAGGGCTGCCTGATTTTTGTCCCGCACCCCTGTTATTGTATCTCATTACCATTCTGTGATTATTTTCTTACGATCACTACCTGGCTTGCATTTGCATATGTGTCTGTGAAATCTGCATTTTTCTGACGCTCTGCATCCACTGTCATGCCGGCTGCACCGAAATCTGCCTTTCCTGCTGCAATGGATGGAAGAATAGAATCAAATTCCATATCCAGAATCTCCAGATCATATCCCATTTTATCACAGATCGCTCTGGAAAGATCCACATCGATTCCTACAATTCCGTCACCTTCATGATACTCGTATGGTTCAAATTCTGCATTCGTAGCCATAACAAGTGTTCCCTTGGAGTGATCCACATCTGCCGGAGATTCATACTGATATTTTCCGGTGTCATCTCCAATATAGTTTCCGATGATCTTATCAACTGTACCGTCTTCTTTCAGTTCTTCAAGCGCTTTGTTCATCTCATCCAGCAATTCCGTGTTTCCTTTTTTCACACACATTGCATATTCTTCTGTTTCAAAAACGCCGTCGATAATCTTCAGATCCTGATTCTTTTCTCCAAATTTTGCTGCCGGCTCAGAATCGATTACGACACAGTCGATCTTTCCGTTTTTCAGCGCCTGTATTGCAGTTGATCCTTTCGGATAACGCTTCATCTGAGAGTCTTTCTCTACCTGATCGGAGCTTAAGATATCTCCTGTCGTTCCCTGCTGAACACCGATCGTCAGTGTCTTAAGATCTTCCGGTTTCTCAACATTCACTTCTTTTTTCTCTGAAGAACCACATCCTGCAAGCGAAACCATACATGCCGCTGCCAGAACGATTCCTGTCAACTTTTTCATTTTCATCTTTCATCCTCCCAAAACAAAATACACATAGTCTGTATAATCATTCATTTTATACATATATGATACCATGTTTTTACGAAATTGCAAGACTAATTATGCATAAATTATCATTTTTATACGTATATTTTTTGTATATAATTCATTTTTATGCAAGCAGTGCATGAATCCCGAAATACAGGAACACAATAATTCCAAGTACGATACGATAATATCCAAATGCCTTAAAATCATGATTCTGAATGTATTTTAATAAAAACTTGATCGCCAGAATGGACACAACAAATGAAACAACACATCCAAGCAGAAGAAGCCCAAGCTCAGTCCCTGTAAAGTCAAATCCAAAGTGACGAAGTTTTACAAGGCTGGCACCTGCCATTGCCGGAATCGCCAGAAAGAATGTAAAATCCGCTGCTGCAGTTCTTGACACGCCCAGTGCCAGTGCTCCGATGATCGTTGCTCCTGAACGGGAAGTTCCCGGAATCATAGCAAGCATCTGGAATACTCCGATCCAGATCAGGACCGGAACTCCCATCTGGGAAATCTTGGTGATCTGAGGTTTCCTTCCTTTGTGTCTGTTCTCGATCACAATAAACAGAACACCGACTACGATCAGCATCGTAGCAACTACATAAGAATTATTAAATTTTTCTTCAATAAAATCATTAAACAGGATTCCTACCACTCCTGCCGGTATGGAAGCGATCACTACTTTCACCCAGAGCTGCAGCGTCATTTTTTCTGCTTTTCTGTCTTTTTCGGTGAAAACGGATTCAGCCGGTGAAAATAAATCACAACAACTGCCATGATCGCACCAAGCTGGATCACCACGTTAAACATATCCAGATACGACTGGCTGAAATTCAGCTTCACAAATTCTTCTACCAGGATCAAATGTCCTGTACTGCTGATCGGGAGCCATTCTGTAATTCCTTCCACAATCCCCAGTATGATTACTTTTAATGCTTCTAACATATCTCTCCTCCTATCTCAAAGCAAACTTTTCGACTGCTTTTGCCACGCCTTCTTCCTCATTCGTATCCGTCACATAATCTGCTACCGCTTTTACACTTTCCTCTGCATTGCCCATGGCAACTCCAAATCCCACGGCCTTTAACATTTCAAGATCATTGTCCCCGTCTCCGCATGCCATAATCTCATCTCTGTCAATTCCAAGTCTGTGCCCAAGCTCAATCATTCCAATTCCCTTATCGATTCCCTGAGCATTAATCTCAATGTTATTTCCAAGCGATCCCGTCAATACCAGCCCCGGAATCTCTTCCAGCTCTTTTCTGGCACGCTCTATATCCTGCATATCCGCAAACATAAGCTGCAGTTTGTCTGCATCGCGCTCTGCTTCGCCATACCATTTTACAATAGACGGAACTACAGTCCTGGTAGACCTTACATACTCCCACATATGCGGATTCTTGTGATAACGCCAAATTTCCTGTAGCTGATTTTCCTGCGCATATACCTCCCGGTCAAAGTACGCCTCTTGTAATGTATCATACTTTTCTGTGATTTCCAACGCTTTCTTTCCTTTTTCATAAGGAACCGGATGCGAAAGAATCGTTTTTTCATGGATCAAATCGTAGATTCTCGCCCCATTGGTCGTCAGCGCATACTGCATTCCCTGTATCGCTCTTACCTGTCCTGGAATACCGGTAAGCGGCCGCCCGGTCGCTACCAGCACAATGATCCCCTGCGCGATGGCCTCCTCCAGTACACTCTTTGTATGATCAGTTACCTCTTTTTTTGAATTGAGCAAAGTCCCGTCCAAATCCAGTCCTATCATTTTTATCTTTTTCATGAAGCCTACTCCTCATCTTTCTGTTACTGCTCACAGTAACCTCTTTCTTAAAGTTTTGTAACTTATTTTATCAAAATTTGCGTTATTTCGCAATTTATAGTATAATAGCGAAACAGACTTTTTTATAGAAAGGAATTAAAGTTATGAAATCAGGCTTAAAACGCAGGCTGCAAACAGGTACTGCACTTATTTGCTCCCTCGCAATGGCTTTTTCTGTTCTCCCTGTTTCCGCAGAGGAAAGCACCCAAAGCCTCGAAAGCAAAACTTCTGATCTGGCAGCCAGCTGGCCGGTATCAATCAGGAACTTGTCGCCATCAGCGATCAGATATCTACGACTGAGATGCAGGTTGAGATTACGAATGGCGAGATTCAAAGGACAAAAGATTCCTTAGCCGACGCACAGGCAAAAGAAGCTCAACAGTATAATGACATGAAGACACGTATTAAGTATATGTACGAGACCGGAAGCGCATCACTTCTGGAAATGCTCTTTTCTGCAGAGGATATGACTGACTTTCTGAACAAAGCAGATTTTATCCAGAACATCAGCGACTATGACCGCAAGATGCTCACTGAACTGCAGGAGACGAAAAATCAAATCGCAGAAGAGGAAAAGACTCTTCAGGCACAGCAGGATTCCCTGGTCTCACTCCAGACAAGTCTGGATAAGAAGCAGTCTGATCTCGAAGCGAAAGCCGCTGCTACTTCTACTGATCTGGCTACATTTCAGGCACAGCTTGCAGCACTTAGAGCACAGGAAGCTGCAGAACTGGAAGCAAAAAGACAGCAGGAATTTCAGCAGCAACAGCAGCAGAAATCGGACAAGCTTCATCCGGTGACGGTAACTCAACAGTGACTCCGACACCTCCGACTACACCGGATTCCGGCGGAGATATCATTCAGGGAGGAGGCTCTGATGCAACCCATGATGAGCTCACTACCTTTGCCGCTTTATTGGACTGCGAGCCATACATGATTATAATTCCATGCTGGCTGTAGCGACCGTGATCATGAATCGTGTGGAAAGTCCGCTTTTCCCGAATTCAATTCACGGTGTCATCTATGCAACCGGACAGTTTGAACCGGTCTGGAGCGGAAGACTTGATTCTGTTCTGAATTCCGGTCCGTCCAGCCTGGCACTTCAGGTTGCCCAGGACGCAGTCAACGGAGCAAGACTTTCTTCTGTCATTGACTGCTACTACTTCCTGTATGCAGGTGCTACCGATCGTCCGGGAGTCAATGTCGGCGGGAATCTTTTCTTCCAGAGCTGGTAGAATTTATACGTACATAAAAAGAAGGCTGAAAATCGGTTTGTTAATACCGATCTTCAGCCTCTTTTCTATTGGTAATCCATAACATCAATCCATCTCATCAGGAAATCTTTCTCAAGCGCATTTTCCTTGGAAAGCTGTGCTGCTGCGACGATCGGAAGCCACTGCTGTACATACTGCATTGCTGTATCACTCTTCTTACAGAAAATCTTCAGGTACAGATCTGCTTTTTCCTGACTTTCCAGTGCAAACAAAAGATAGGTCATAGCTGCATCCGCACTTGCATTTCCCTGTGTCACATGAGCCAGTCAATCACAGTCATCTTACCGTTCTTTCCAACGATCACGTTGCTCGGATTAAAATCTCCGTGACAGATCTTGTCATGCTTCGGCATACTTTCCAGTCGTGTCATCAGTTCATATCTTGTCGTCGCATCCAGGACTTTTAATCCATTGATCTGCCGGGCAAATTTATCTTTCATCTTGTTTAAAAGAGGTGCCTTTTTACTTGTAACACTCAGCTGCAGATCCACAAAATCATTCATATATTTCTCCAGATTTGTAGGATCGACCTTCATCATCTCTTCCATTGTCTTACCATCTTTGTACTCGATCACCAGAGCCCATTTTCCATCGATCTGTGTCACTTCTTTTACACTCGGGATATCCAGTCCTGCTTCTTCAACACGGGCAGTATTTAAAGCCTCATTCAGTACGTCTGACTTCGGATGCTCTTTTGCAAATACTTTTACAATTCCTTCTTCACATTTGTACACTTCTTTGTAAGAACGTTTTACGATTAAGTTTTTTTCTTCCAGTTTCATAAAAATTGCCTCCTGTCATACATTCTATCCCGCCCGGTAAATCCTTCCGGTGTGGTATCTGTTTTTCTTTTACTGACCTTATTATAGCTCCTGCTTTTTTGAAATGTAAGCCCCTAAAGTTAACTTTGTGCAATTTTTCACGATATTTTTTTACTGAATATAATTGTTAATTTCTTAACTTTTTTTAACGATTTTCTTCTTTTATATTTTCACAAAAAGAGGACACTCCTCCCGTCATTTCTGGCGTTTGGAATGTCCTTCTCTCTTATTTTCCTTACCGGAAATTATTTTCCATAGTAGCATTTCAGGTAAAGTTCTTTGATCTCTTTCATCAGTGGGTATCTTGGGTTTGCTCCTGTACACTGGTCATTGAATGCCTGCTCTACCATGTCATCCAGTGTGTCAAGGAAGTATTTCTCATCGATACCATACTCTTTGATGGATTTCTTGATTCCGATCTGTTCTTTTAATACTTCCAGTTTTGCAAGGAAGTTCTCAAATACTTCTTTGTCATCTTTTCCTGTGCATCCTGCAAAACGTCCTAACTCAGCGTATCTTGCAAGTGCATGTGGATACTGATACTGAGAGAATGTTCCCATCTTAGTTGGAACCTCAGATGCATTGTATCTCATAACTTCTGTCAGAAGTACTGCGTTTGCAACACCGTGTGGCAGATGGTGGAATGCTCCCAGTTTATGAGCCATAGAGTGGTTCAATCCAAGGAATGCATTTGCGAATGCCATACCAGCCATACAAGAAGCGTTTGCCATCTCTTCACGTGCTTTCGGATCATTTGCTCCGTTCTCATATGCAGATGGAAGGTTTTCAAATACCATCTTCACTGCTTTCATAGCAAGACCATCTGTGTAGTCTGTAGCCATGATAGATACAAATGCTTCGATCGCATGTGTCATAACGTCGATACCTGATGCACTTGTCAGTCCTTTTGGCTGTGTCATCATGTTGTCAACATCAACGATTGCCATGTTCGGAAGTAACTGGTAATCAGCCAGCGGCCATTTTACACCTGTCTCTGCGTCTGTAATGATCGCAAATGGTGTTACCTCAGAACCTGTTCCTGAAGATGTCGGGATTGCTACGAAGTATGCTTTTTTACCCATCTCAGGGAATGTGTATACTCTCTTACGGATATCCATGAAGTCCATAGCCATATCTTCAAAGTTTGCATCCGGATATTCGTACATTACCCACATAATCTTAGCAGCGTCCATTGCAGATCCACCACCAAGAGCAATAATTGTATCAGGCTCGAAAGAACGCATCATGTCTGCACCTTTCTGTGCACACTGCAGTGTCGGGTCCGGAGCTACTTCATAGAAGCATGTGTGCTGGATTCCCATAGCATCCAGTTTCTCTTCGATTCCTTTTACATATCCGTTTTTGTACAGGAATGAGTCTGTTACGATGAATGCTTTTTTCTTGTGCATGATTGTTCCAAGTTCATCCAGTGCAACCGGCATGCTGCCTTTCTTGAAGTATACTTTTTCAGGTGTTCTGAACCAGAGCATGTTCTCTCTCCTCTCTGCAACTGTCTTCACGTTAATCAGGTGTTTTACTCCAACGTTTTCTGATACGGAGTTTCCGCCCCATGAACCACATCCCAGTGTAAGAGATGGAGCCAGTTTGAAGTTGTAAAGATCTCCGATACCACCCTGAGCTGCAGGAGTGTTGATCAGAACACGGCATGTCTTCATTGCTGCATAGTGTTTTTCAATCTTTTCTGTCTGTGCCGGATGAACGTACAGAGCAGATGTATGTCCATATCCACCGTCTGCTACAAGCTGTTCTGCTTTTGCAAGTGCTTCGTCAAATGTTTTTGCTTTATACATAGCAAGTACAGGAGATAATTTTTCGTGAGCAAATTCTTCTGAAATATCTACAGACTCTACTTCACCGATCAGGATTTTTGTATTCTCAGGAACATCTACACCTGCCATTTTTGCAATCTCATATGCAGATTTTCCAGGAATCTTGCTGTTTAATGCACCATTGATGATAATTGTCTTACGAACCTTATCAAGCTCAGCGCCTTTTTTCAGGAAGTAGCATCCACGATACTGGAATTCTTTCTTCACTTCTTCATAAATGCTATCCAGAACAGTAACTGACTGCTCAGAAGCACAGATCATACCATTGTCAAATGTTTTAGAATGGATGATAGAGTTTACTGCCATCTTGATATCTGCTGTATCATCAATGATAACAGGTGTATTTCCAGGTCCAACACCAAGTGCTGGTTTTCCTGAAGAATATGCAGCCTTCACCATTCCAGGACCACCTGTAGCCAGGATGATGTCAGAATCTCTCATAACCTGATTTGTCAGTTCCAGAGATGGAACATCGATCCATCCGATGATTCCTTCCGGTGCTCCGGCTTTTACGGCTGCATCCAATACTACCTTTGCAGCTTCGATCGTACATGCTTTTGCACTTGGGTGTGGACTGATGATAATTGCATTTCTTGTCTTTAAACAGATCAATGTTTTAAAGATTGCTGTAGATGTCGGGTTTGTTGTCGGAATAACTGCTGCAACAAGTCCGATCGGCTCAGCTACTTTCTTGATTCCGTATGCAGTGTCTTCTTCGATCACTCCACAAGTTTTTGTATCTTTATATGCATTGTAGATATACTCTGCTGCATAATGATTTTTAATGATTTTATCTTCAAGGACACCTCTCTGTGTCTCTTCTACTGCCATTTTAGCAAGCGGGATACGCATCTTGTTAGCTGCCATTGCTGCTTCATAGAAAATCTTATCAACCTGCTCCTGAGAGAATTTTGCAAATTCTTTCTGAGCTTCGCGCATTGCTTTCATCTTCGCTTCCAGTGTTTCTACGCTGTCTACGATTGCAGGTACTCCCATCTCTTCTTTTTTCTTCGCCATTTCAATAATCCTCCTGTAATTGACTTGGTTTCTTAATTACAGGTATTAGTATACTTTCTTGTTAAATAATTGTCAATATAGCTTTTGACAAATATTTAACGTTATCTTTTTAACATCAATTGGTACATTTGCACAAAAAAATTAATTTTTATCACCAATGGAAGATTACCGGTGTCCCTGGTTCGATCATATTGAAGAGCGCCCCCGCCTGATCTAACGGCATATTGATACAGCATGAGACCCTGTTCCCGGAATCTGATACAATGTCCCGCCAAATGCAGTCTGCCAGGTCGCATCATGAAAACCGACTCCGCTTGACGTCACCTGCATCCAGTATTTTACCTTTGTTCTGTATGCCGGTTCTCCGGTATCTGGATTAATATCTCCGACCAGAACAGAATTTGGCTGCTTCCACATCAGGGAATACACTCCTTCCGGTGTAATCTTGGACGGAATCGGCTCTCCTGTCACAACATCCGTCTCCAGCACCACCTGTCCATTCTGAACATACCACATATGCTGTGCACTCATATCCACTTCTGCATACGTATTTCCCCAGTCCTGCCGGAATGTGCTGCGGCAGTACCGCCCGCATAATATGCAGGCTCCCTTGTGACTACTTCCCCGTTTAAAATGCTGTTCTGCAGATTCACAAGCTCTGTATCCTCATCAATCGACCATCCATAAGTCCCGCCCGTCACAGTTGCGCTCTTTCCGGCCGGCGTTGTAAAGGTTCTGGTCGTTCCCTGTGTATCATACTTATCTCCAAAGGCAGTAAACCACTGCTTCATCGCCTCTGTATTGAGAGAAACCTTCATTTCTCCGTCTACCTGTAGCCACTGTGAGATCAGCGCTTTATCTACTACGACTGGTTCATTCATCGGATATGTGATACTTGCATTTACATATTTATTCATTGCATCACAGGCTTCCTGTACTTCCTTGGAATCCTCTACATATTTTGGTTTCGCATAGCACTTGGTTTCCACCATATCCAACTGTGGCTGAAACTCTGTGATATGAACTTTTACCTGCTCTGTAAGACGTTCTTTATCCACGGCATTTCCATACACTTCCGGTTTGATGACATACTGGTTTCCATCAATTCCGGCTTTGCATTCTCTGCCGGTGTCTGCTCTGTCTGCAGACATGAAAGCTGTGAGATCCGCTGATTCAAGGATTCCTCATTATATGACACATTGACTGAAACCTTTCTGGAATTCTCCGTAAAGAAAGCTTTCGGCCAGGCGAATCCATTCTGATCCTTCAACAATTTTTCTGTTTCTGTCCCCGCTCTGTATTCCAGTCCAATCTCGCTTCCGCTGATCACATCCTGTCTTCCTTCATTTTCCAAAATTGTAAGCTTATAATCTTTTATATTTGTCTGGAGATACTTTTCTACATCACTTGCTGTCTTCCCCGAAAAGTTTTTACCGTTAATTTTCGTATTCACGAAAAAGTGACTCATGAAATACACAGAGATTGCAACATAGATCAAACAGATCACTGCAAGAACCCCTCCTGTGATCCACAAAGCCTTTACTTTACCGTCTTTTCCCGTCTTTCTTCTTTTTACTGCCTTTATTTTTTTCGCTTTTCCCATCCTAAATGTTCCCCTTTTACATTCTCTTATGTAATAATACCGTAATACAGTATCACCTATATATTAGACGAAAAAGATTACAAATGTGTTGCAAAAATCATTAAATTTTTTTTAATTTTAGATGAATCAAAAAAGCACTCGAAAACCATCTCTGATCTTCAAGTGCTTCTCTTTTGCTATTTTGATTACTGATTAAACTAACTCGATCAGTACTTCCATAGCTGCATCACCTTTACGCTGGCCAATCTTAACGATTCTTGTGTAACCACCGTTGCGGTCTGCATATTTTGGAGCGATTTCTGTGAATAATTTATCCACTAAATCAACTTTTTTCATATTTCTCTTGATGTTGTTCTTTGGAGCTTCTGTTGCTGTGTAAAGAACTTTCAGCATCTGTCTTCTTGCGTGAAGTCTGCTTGGCATATCTTTTTTGATTGTCTTTTCAACTTCTTCGTAAACAGTTACTTTTTTACCGTCAACAACTTCTTTCACTCTTCTGCCTTTGTCGTCTTTTTTAGCAACTTTAGCTTTTACAGTTACTTCTTCGAAGTTATCTTTTTCTTTTACAGCTAAAGCGATCAGTTTTTCAACTTCTTTACGGATCTCTTTTGCTTTTGCTTCTGTAGTAACAATTTTACCATTGTTCAGTAATGCTGTTACCTGGTTTCTGATCAAAGCTTTTCTCTGGCTGGATGTTCTGCCGAGTTTTCTATATTTTGCCATTTTTATGGTCCTCCATTAAATAAACATTTGGTTTTGCATCTTCGGGCTTATAAATCAAATGCTCCCGCCACGCTCTTCGGGCTTACTGACGGGATAATTTTCTTTATTCCTCTCCCTGATTTAACTCAAGGTTTAATTCTTTTAATTTTGCCAGCACTTCTTCCAGAGACTTACGTCCAAGGTTACGCACCTTCATCATGTCTTCCGGTGTCTTGTTTGTAAGTTCTTCTACTGTGTTGATGCCGGCTCTCTTCAGACAGTTGTATGAACGTACAGAAAGCTCTAATTCATCAATGCTCATCTCCAGAACTTTCTCTTTCTCGTCATCCTCTTTTTCAATCATGACTTCAGCTGACTGAGCAACTTCAGAAAGGTCAATGAATAATTTCAGATGTTCACTGAGAACTTTTGCTGCAAGGCTGACTGCCTCATCCGGAAGCAGTGTTCCCTTTGTCCATACGTCTAATGTCAGTTTGTCATAATCTGTAACCTGTCCGACACGAGTATTCTGAACGGTCATATTGACACGTTCAACCGGTGTATAGATTGAATCGATCGGAATCACACCAATCGGCATATCCTCACTCTTGTTCTTGTCTGCGCTTACGTATCCTCTGCCTTTTGTAATGGTAAGTTCCATATACAATTTGCTGTCTTTACCGCCGCTCAATGTAGCGATAACCTGCTCCGGATTCATAATCTCAATATCAGAATCTGTCTGGATATCAGCACCTGTTACAATACCTTCTCCTTCAAACTCGATATATGCAGTCTTTACTTCGTCTGATTCTGATGTATTTTTGATTGCCAGGGACTTTAAGTTCATGATAATCTCTGTTACATCTTCTTTTACACCTGGGATGGAACTGAATTCGTGCAGAACTCCGTCAATCTTTACAGACTGATGGCTGCTCCCGGAAGAGAAGAAAGCATGATTCTTCTCAGGGAGTTACCCAATGTGATTCCGTATCCTCTCTCCAGAGGTTCCACTACAAATTTTCCATATTTTTTATCTTCTGAAATTTCTGTAATTTCAATATTCGGCTTATTAAAATCAAACACTACACAGACCCTCCTTATGGGTTAATATATGTTGAGGGGGTACAATGTTAAATCTCCGGATTCTAAAACTTCTGCTACTCACTGAGAGATTATTTAGAATATAACTCGACGATTAACATCTCATCTACAGGAACATCGATTGCTTCTCTTGAAGGAAGCTCTTTTACTGTACCTTTCAGGTTCTCAGCATCAACTTCCAGCCAGTCAGGAATCATGTTTCCACCTGTTACTTCCAGAATATCTTTGTATCTCTGGCAGTCTTTGTGTTTTTCTTTGATTTCAATCACGTCACCAGCTTTTACAAGGTAAGATGGAATGTTTACCTGTTTTCCGTTTACTAAAACGTGTTTGTGGTCAACGATCTGTCTAGCTTCTTTTCTTGTTCTTGCGAATCCCATACGGAACATTACATTGTCCAGTCTGGATTCCAGAAGAATCATCAGGTTTTCACCTGTCATACCTTCCATCTGTTTTGCTTTTGCATAGTAGTTTCTGAAAGGTTTCTCTAATACACCATAGATGAATTTTGCTTTCTGTTTCTCACGTAACTGGAGACCGTACTCGCTCATTTTTCTATTAGCTCTTTTTAACTGTCTGTTAGATTTTTTGTTGATTCCTAAATAGATTGGGTCCATACCTAATGAACGGCATCTTTTAAGAACTGGAACTCTATTAACTGCCATGTTTATCCTCCTTAAAAATCAGCGGAACTGCAGTAATCCGCTATGCTCATTGCTCAAATTCTCTGTTAGCTCACCTGCAGCAAAAAACTGCCGCCAAGTCCGAAATTAGACTCTTCTGCGTTTTGGTGGGCGGCATCCGTTGTGTGGTACCGGTGTTACGTCTTTGATACTTACTACATCAATACCGCAAGCCTGTAATGCACGGATTGCAGCTTCTCTTCCTGATCCTGGACCCTTTACGAAAACATCAACTGTTTTCAGACCATGTACTAATGCTGCCTTTGCTGCTGTTTCAGCTGCCATCTGAGCTGCATATGGAGTAGATTTTCTTGAACCTCTAAATCCCAGACCGCCTGCACTTGCCCATGAAAGTGCATTTCCCTGTGTATCTGTTAATGTTACGATTGTATTATTAAAAGATGACTGGATATGTGCTTGTCCTCGTTCAACGTTTTTCTTGACACGTTTCTTTGTCACTTTTTTTGTAACTTTCTTAGCCATTTAAACTAACCTACTTTCTTGAATTCTTGTATTCCCCACTTGACGGGATATTACTTTATATTATTTTTTCTTGTTTGCTACAGTTCTCTTAGGACCTTTGCATGTTCTTGCATTAGTCTTTGTTTTCTGACCACGTACCGGAAGTCCTTTTCTGTGACGGATTCCACGGTAGCATCCGATTTCTTTAAGTCTCTTGATGTTTAACTGGATTTCTCTTCTGAGATCACCTTCTACAACCTGAGTCTCATCGATCACTTCACTGATTTTCTTAACGTCGTCCTGTGTCAAATCTCTAACACGTGTATCTGGATCTACTCCTGCATCTGCAAGGATACGGATAGCGGATGTTTTTCCGATTCCGTAAATATAAGTAAGTCCGATTTCTACACGTTTGTCTCTTGGTAAGTCTACACCTGCAATACGAGCCATGTGTCTTTCCTCCATTTTGAATCTAAATTTAATATTGTCTTTAACTGGGTGTGTCAGACTTTGCTGAATCACACCAGGTGCAAATATGATGCACCCTTTCCCGACACGTAAATCTTTTTACGCAAATGACCGTCGGGTATTAGAAGCAATATACACACACATAACTGTCCTGCCGAATGCAGAAGAAAGAACCTGTATCCAAGTTCTCGTGTATGTGTCAAGACCACCAGCCTTCTTGAGAGGCAATCTGCCAAATGCGTAGCAGTGGTGTATCCTTACTGTATATTAAACAGCTCTACACACTTCCTGGTGTGTCGCGCTGTCAGCCGCCTAATTCATTTCACAAACCAGCAATTATCCCTGACGCTGTTTGTGCTTAGGATTCTCACAGATTACTCTGATGCTTCCTTTTCTTTTAATGATTTTGCATTTTTCACAAATTGGTTTTACTGATGATCTAACCTTCATGTCAAATCCTCCTTCCATCCTTTGCTAAAACCCTTACGTTTCCAACTGTTTTTGGACACACCTACCCAAAAACAGCCATTTGATATTATAGCACCCTATATCTAATAAAGTCAATACCTTTTTACTTATCTCTCCAAACAATTCTTCCTTTGCTCAGATCGTATGGAGACATCTCCAATGTCACCTTGTCACCTGGTAAAATCTTAATAAAATTCATACGCAGTTTTCCACTGATATGAGCCAGCACGATATGACCATTCTCCAGCTCTACTTTAAACATTGCGTTTGGCAGCTTTTCAACTACGACTCCTTCAATTTCGATTACGTCAGCTTTTGACATACTAAATCCTCCTGCGCTCTTGACGCTTCCACTCCTCATCCAATAGATTTGGAATACTTTCTTATTACATTTCTGATTGTTTCATCATCGGTCACTGAAGTACTGTGAAGCTTTTTGATCGGCTGCACATGCCTCAGGTTTTTCTTCTTTGCCCGGCAGACCGGACGAAGCTGCCCGTCTGCCAGATATACATATTCATCTTTGACACAAATTATGACATATATACAATTCTTATCATGCCCTGCTTTCGAACGCGCAAGCATTCCCGGTTCCAGCTGCATGAATTACTCTCCCAGAATCTGAACGATTGCTGCAAACACATCATTGATATCGATCGTTCCATCTACTTCTTTTAAGATTCCCGCTTTTGTATAATAGTCGATCAGTGGCTGTGTCTGCTCGTGATATACTCCAAGACGTTTCAGTACTGTTTCCGGTTTGTCATCATCTCTTAAGATCAGACTTCCACCGCATTTATCACAGACATCCTCTTTCTCTGTCGGTGCATATACAATATGGTATGTTGCTCCGCAGTCTACACATGCTCTGCGTCCGGACATTCTGTTTACAATATTTTCATCCGGAACTTCTACATTGATGGCATAATCCATCTTCTGTCCCATTGCAGACAGAGCTTTATCCAGTGCCTCTGCCTGTGGGATTGTTCTCGGGAAACCATCCAGCACATATCCTTTGGAACAGTCTTCCTGATTTACCCTGTCTACCACGAGGTCAACTACCAGTTCATCCGGTACAAGAAGTCCCTGATCCATATATGTTTTTGCTTTCTGTCCAAGCTCTGTTCCGTTTTTAATATTGGCTCTGAAAATATCACCTGTAGAAATATGAGGAATATCATATTTCTCTGCAATTTTCTTAGCCTGTGTTCCTTTTCCTGCTCCAGGAGCACCCAACATAATAATCTTCATAACAGTATCCCTCCATATAGCACTTTAACCCGCCGTATTCCGTCCCAAAAAGGGACAGCATACAACGAGCTAAATTGTCTCATTTCATATCCAAGAACCCTTTTACTTTGATGAGCCCTTGCTGCTCAGGAAACCTGAGTAGTTGCGGACAAGCATCTGCGACTCGATCTTCTTGATCGTCTCAAGTACAACACCTACGATAATGATCAGTGAAGTTCCTCCAAAAGAAACATTCGCACCAAATACACCGTTAAAGAAGAACGGAACTACCTGAACAATCACAAGTCCGCATGCACCAATGAATACGATACGATTCAAAATTGTCTGCAGATATTCGACTGTTGGTTTTCCAGGACGAATTCCCGGAATAAATCCGCCGCTTTTTTTCATGTTGTTTGCAATTTCCAGTGGATTAAATGTAATCGATGTATAGAAATATGCAAAAAAGATTGTCAGCGCAATGTAAATGATCAGTCCTATTGAATATACTAAATTATCAGGATCACACCAGTTATTGGAATTCATTGTCCGAAGAATCTGACTTCCCCATCCGTTTCCGTCACCCTTGCCTAAGAACTGGGCAATTACAATCGGGAACTGCATCAGTGAAGATGCAAAGATAACCGGAATAACACCTGAAGTATTTACTTTTAACGGAATATGTGTAGCCTTGCCACCATATGTCCTTCTTCCCTGTACTTTCTGGGAATACTGTACTGCAATCCTTCTCTCACCATCCTGCAGAATGATAACAAATAACACAACTGCCAACAGAATTGCAAGGATAATGATTGCTGCCATAGCACCCTTTGCCAGAGTTTTTCCTTTAATAAACTGTGTGTAAAGCGTCACAAAATCATTCGGTACACGGGAAAGAATATTAATCAACAGTACGATAGAAATACCATTTCCCACACCTTTTTCTGTGATACGCTCACCGATCCACATCAAGAATGCAGAACCGGCTGTCAATGTACACACAACAATCGCAACATTTACAAAGTTAAATTCTTCCAGAAGTCCCTGACGACCAAAACCGATAGACATTGCAATGGATTCGATCAGTGCGAGAGCAACTGTCACATAACGCGTAATTGCCGCAATTTTCTTTCTTCCCTCAGCACCTTCCTTCTGCATTTCCTCAAGCTTCGGAATTGCAATTGTCAAAAGCTGCATAATGATGGAAGATGTAATGTATGGTGTGATGCTCAGTGCGAAGACTGACATCCTTGTGAACGAACCACCGGTAAATGCATCAAAAAAGCTGTATGCACCGTTATTCTGGCTCGCCAGTAATTCTGAATGTAAGTCGGGTCAACTCCCGGAGTCGGGAGCTGAGAACCAAATCTTACAACGATCAGCATTAAAAATGTATAGAAAAGCCGTTTTCTAATGTCTTCTATTTGAAATGCTTTTCGCACAGTCTTGAGCATTAGATCACCTCTGCTTTTCCACCAAGGGCCTCAATCTTTTCAACAGCGCCTGCACTGAATGCATTTGCCTGAACAGTGAGTTTCTTAGTTAACTCTCCGTTTCCAAGAATTTTAACACCATCTCTAGGATTTGTTACGATACCGCTTTCGATCAGAGTTTCAACGGAAACTGTTGCGCCATCTTCAAATCTTTCTAATGCACTTACATTGATACCAACGATTTCTTTAGAGTTTCTGCATTTGAATCCTCTCTTTGGTATTCTTCTGTATAAAGGCATCTGACCACCTTCAAAGCCTGGTCTTGTTGCTCCGGAACGAGCCTTCTGACCTTTGTGACCTTTACCAGCTGTCTTACCATTTCCAGAACCGTGTCCACGGCCTCTTCTGAAATTATCGCTGTGCTTAGAACCGTCTGCCGGTCTTAAGTTAGATAAGTCCATGATATTACCTCCTTATCGTCTGAAATTAAGCTTCTTCTTCAACTTTTACTAAATGTCTAACCTGCTGTACCATACCTCTGGTAGCTGCATTATCTGGTAATACGACTGTTTTGTTCACTTTCTTTAATCCAAGTGCCTCAACAGTTCTTTTATGCTTTGGTACGGCACCGATTGTAGACTTTACTAATGTAACTTTTAAATTTGCCATTTTCATTTACCTCCTAGCCTACGATCTCTTCTACTGATTTGCCGCGAAGTTTTGCTACTTCTTCCGGAGTCTTAACGTCTTTCAGACCTGCGATTGTTGCAAGTACGACATTCTGTTTGTTGTTAGATCCCAGAGATTTTGTACGGATGTTCTTGATACCTGCCATCTCGATAACCGCACGAGCCGGACCACCGGCGATAACTCCAGTACCTTCCGGAGCTTTTTTCAGCAGTACGGAAGCGCTGCCGAATTTTCCGATCACATCATGTGTAATGCTCTCGTTTTCATCTAATGCAACTTTAATCAGATTTTTAGCTGCATCTTCTTTTCCTTTACGGATAGCTTCTGGAATTTCAGTAGCCTTTCCTAAACCTGCACCAACATGGCCTTTTCCATCGCCAACAACTACTAAAGCTGTGAATCTGAAGTTACGACCACCTTTAACAACTTTGGTAACACGTTTGATTGATACCACTTTTTCTGTTAATTCTAAATTACTAGCATCAATGCGTTCCTGTCTCATCTGTGTTCTCCCTTCCTTAGAAATTCAGTCCAGCTTCTCTAGCTGCATCTGCTAATGCTTTAACTTTTCCCTGATAGATGAATCCGCCTCTGTCGAATACAACATCAGTGATTCCTTTTGCTTTTGCTTTTTCAGCAATTACTTTTCCTAAGTATGCTGCTGCTTCAACGTTGTTGGTTTTTTCTAATTTCTGCTTTTACATCTTTTTCAAGTGTAGACGCTGCAACCAGAGTGTTTCCAACTGTATCATCGATAATCTGAGCATACATATGATTATTACTTCTAAACACAGCCAAACGTGGTCTTTCAGCAGTACCGCTGAAACGGTTACGTAATTTCATGTGTTTTTTTCTACGAACTTCGCTTCTTGATTTCTTACTAACCATTTTCACACTCTCCTTAATTATTTCTTACCAGTCTTACCAACTTTGCGTCTGATAACTTCATCAGCATATTTAATACCTTTACCTTTGTATGGTTCCGGTCTTCTCTTATCTCTGATTTCAGCTGCAAACTGGCCAACTTTTTCTTTGTCGATACCTTTTACTGTGATTTTGTTCTGACCTTCCAGTACAGTCTCAACACCTTCCGGATCGATCATTTCAACTGGATGAGAGTATCCTAAGTTCAATGTCAGTTTGTTTCCGGATTTGGATGCTCTGTAACCAACACCATTAACTTCCAGAACTTTTTCGTATCCGTTTGTTACACCAACAACCATGTTGTTGATCAGTGTTCTTGTAAGACCGTGAAGAGATTTCATTTTCTTCAGATCGCTTGGTCTTGTTACAACAACTTCTTCACCTTCAACTTTGATTTCCATTTCAACTGGAAGCTCTTTTACAAGAGTTCCTTTTGGACCTGTTACAGTCACTACATTGTTTGCTGCAACTTCCACAGTTACTCCTGCTGGAATTGCAACTGGCAGTCTTCCGATACGTGACATACCTGTTTCCTCCTTAACTTAGATTTTCGGAGGAGCTGCTTTGGCTCCTCTGTTTTCAGTTACAATTATCTATGTTTTACACAGAATATCTCGGTGTTCAGTGCCTACCAAACGAAGCAGAGTACTTCTCCACCTACGCCAAGTTTTCTGGCTTCTTTATCTGTGATAACACCTTTGTTTGTAGAAAGGATTGCTGTTCCGAGTCCTCCGAGTACTCTCGGGATATCCTCTGTTCCAGCATACACACGCAGACCTGGTTTGGAGATTCTCTTCAGACCAGAGATAACTTTTTCGTTCTTGTCTGCACCATATTTCAGTGTAATATGGATTGTTTCAAAGTGTCCATCTTCTACGATATCATATTTTGCGATGTATCCTTCATTGAAAAGAATCTCAGCGATTGCTTTTTTCATTTTGGATGCAGGTACATCTACTGTATCATGTTTCGCAGTATTTGCATTACGGATTCTTGTAAGCATATCTGCAATTGGATCGCTCATGTTCATTTATATGACCTCCTATATGTTTATACGGGTAGTTTCCTTTGTTCCGGACTTACCAGCTTGCTTTTCTTACGCCTGGGATCTGTCCTTTGTATGCCAGTTCACGGAAGCAAACACGGCAGATACCATATTTTCTCAAATATGCATGTGGACGTCCACAGATTCTGCAACGGCTGTATTCTCTTGTAGAGAATTTCTGTTTGCGCTGCTGTTTGATTTTCATTGATGTTTTAGCCATGAATTTCCCTCCTTTACTTTGTGAATGGCATATTGAACTGTGTCAATAATTCACGAGCTTCCTCGTCAGTCTTAGCAGTTGTAACGAAAATTACATCCATACCTCTGACCTTATCCACTTTGTCGTATTCGATTTCTGGGAAAATCAGCTGCTCTTTAATTCCGAGAGCGTAGTTACCTCTTCCGTCAAATGCGTTCGGATTTACACCTCTGAAGTCACGTACACGAGGAAGAGCAAGGTTGATCAGACGATCAACGAACTCATACATTCTTTCTCCTCTTAAAGTAACTTTACATCCGATCGGCATACCTTCTCTGATTTTGAAGTTAGCCACTGAGTTCTTAGCTCTTGTAAGAACTGCTTTCTGACCTGCGATTTTCTCAAGATCAGCTACTGCTGACTCTAATACTTTCGCGTTTTCTTTTGCCTCACCAACACCCATGTTGATTACAACTTTGTCCAGTTTCGGCACTTCCATAATGTTTTTATATCCAAATTTTTTGATCATTGCATCAACGATCTCATTCTGATACTGTTCTTTCAGTCTACTCAAAGTTCTGGTCCTCCTTTCCCAAATTAATCAATTACTTTACCTGTTGATTTTGCAAAACGAACCTTTTTGTCTCCATCCATTTTGAATCCTACTCTTGTAGCTTTTCCGTCATGCAGAAGCATTACGTTAGAAGCATCAATGTAGCCTTCCTGATGAACGATACCACCATTCTGATTCGCTGCGCTTGGTTTCGTATGCTTTGTGAGCATGTTGATTCCCTCAACCAGAACTTTTCCGTCTTTGTTATTTACAGCAAGAACTTTGCCTTCTTTGTTTTTATCTTTACCAGCGATAACTTTAACCATATCGCCTTTTTTAATCTTCATAGCTGACATTCTAGGCACCTCCTACAGTACTTCCGGAGCTAAAGAAACAATCTTCATGAAGCGTTTGTCTCTGAGCTCTCTGGCTACTGGTCCAAAAATACGTGTTCCACGTGGGTTCATATCGTCTTTTATAATTACAGCAGCATTTTCATCGAATCTGATATAGGAACCATCTTTACGACGAGTACTGTTTACAGTACGGACAACTACAGCCTTAACAACGTCACCTTTTTTAACAACGCCGCCTGGTGTTGCATCTTTAACAGACGCAACGATAACATCTCCGATGTGGGCATATCTTCTTGTAGAACCGCCAAGCACACGGATACAAAGTAATTCTTTAGCACCTGTGTTGTCTGCTACTTTAAGTCTACTTTCCTGTTGTATCATGCAGGTAATCCTCCTTTATTTTCCATTCTTTGAACGAATCTTCAAAGTGCGAATCAATTATTTCGCTTTTTCTACGATCTCAACAAGTCTCCATCTTTTGTCTTTAGACAGTGGTCTTGTTTCCATAACTCTTACTGTATCCCCAACGTTACACTCATTGTTTTCATCATGAGCTTTCAATTTATAAGTTCTTTTTACGATTTTCTTATAAAGAGGGTGTTTAACGTGGTCTTCAACTGCGACAACGATTGTTTTGTCCATTTTATCGCTGACAACCTTGCCTGTACGAACTTTTCTTAAATTTCTTTCTTCCACAGTACGACCTCCTATTCAGCTTTAGAAGCTTCTGTGATCATCGTCTGAATTCTTGCGATGTTCTTTCTAACTTCTTTAATTCTGCTTGTGTTATCTAACTGGTTAGTTGCATTCTGGAATCTCAGATTGAAGAGTTCCTTTTTAGCAGCTACTAATTCTTCATTTAATTCTTCTACAGATTTTGCTCTTAATTCGTTTACAAATGTATTAATTTTCACTGTTATCACCGCCTTCTAAGTCTGCGCGAGAAACGATTTTGCATTTGCAAGGTAATTTATGCATTGCAAGACGAAGTGCCTCTCTAGCTGTTTCCTCTGGTACTCCTGCAATTTCGAACATTACACGACCTGGTTTTACTACTGCTGCCCAGTACTCTAATGTTCCTTTTCCACTACCCATTCGAGTTTCTGCTGGTTTTGCTGTTACAGGTTTGTCTGGGAAAATTTTGATCCAAACTTTACCACCACGTTTGATGTAACGTGTCATAGCAACACGGGCTGCCTCGATCTGGTTAGAACGAATCCAGCACGGCTCTGTTGCGACAATACCATACTCACCATATGAAATCGTGTTACCTCTTAAAGCTTTACCTTTCATGGTACCACGGAACTGTTTACGACGTTTCACTCTTTTTGGCATTAACATTATTTATCGCTCCCTTCCTTATCTGCTCTAGTCGGAAGAACTTCGCCTTTGTAAATCCAAACCTTTACACCGACTTTTCCGTAAGTTGTGTCAGCTTCTGCGAATCCATAATCAATGTCTGCTCTCAGTGTCTGAAGCGGAATTGTTCCTTCGCTGTAGAACTCTGTACGAGCCATATCAGCTCCGCCGAGACGTCCGGAAACAGATGTCTTCACACCAAGTGCTCCTGATTTCATTGTTCTTGACATGCAGGATTTCATAGCACGTCTGAATGAAATACGGTTTTCCAGCTGCTGTGCGATGTTTTCAGCTACTAACTGAGCATCTTTATCTGGTCTTTTTACTTCTTTGATGTCTACGATTAATTTTTTGTTTGTGAATTTAGCAAGTTCTGCTTTCACTTTCTCAATCTCAGAACCACCCTTACCGATTACTACACCAGGTTTTGCTGTGTAGATGATGATTTTCACACGGTCAGATGCTCTTTCGATCTCGATCTTGGAAACACCTGCACTGTATAATTTCTTTTTCAGAAATGTTCTGATCTTGTTATCTTCTACCAGGTTATCTGCAAAGTCTTTTTCTGCGTACCATCTAGAATCCCATTCTTTGATAACGCCGACTCTTAAACCATGTGGATTAACTTTCTGTCCCATGAGTGTCCTCCTTATCTTTCATTCAGCACGATTGTGATATGGCTCATTCTCTTTTCGATTCTGTAAGCTCTACCCTGTGCTCTCGGTCTGATTCTCTTCATTGTTGGTCCTTTGTTTGCATAACACTCTTCGATATAAAGGTTCTCAACGTTCATACCGTTGTTGTTCTCAGCATTTGCGATTGCTGATTTCAATAATTTCTCTATTACGCTTGAAGCATATCTTGGATTATAAGCTAAAATACCAAGTGCTGTCTGTACATCCTTACCTCTGATGGCATCCAAAACGTAGCATGCTTTCTGAACAGAGACTCTAGCGTAAGAAATCTTAGCTGATGGTCTTGTGTCTTTCTGCTCGTTTCTTTCTCTCTTGATTTGGGATCTATGTCCTTTTGCCATGGATGAACCCTCCTTCCGAATAATCTAATCTATATTATCTGACTTTTGACTTCTTCTCGTCTTTTCCGTGTCCTCTGTATGTTCTTGTTGCAACGAACTCTCCGAGTTTGTGTCCAACCATATCTTCTGTCACATACACCGGTACATGTTTTCTTCCGTCGTGAACAGCGATTGTGTGTCCAACAAATGACGGGAAGATTGTAGAACGACGTGACCATGTCTTAATAACTGATTTATCACCTGCAGCGTTCATAGCATCTACTTTTTTCAGTAAGCTGGCATCTGCAAATGGTCCTTTTTTAAGTGAGCGAGCCATAGGTTCTAACCTCCTTGTAAACTAAATTATTTGATTGCTTTACCGTCTCTTCTTCTTACGATCATCTTGTTAGAAGCTTTATTTTTCTTACGTGTCTTAAGACCAAGTGCCGGTTTACCCCATGGAGTACATGGACCTGGACGACCGATACCAGTCTTACCTTCACCACCACCGTGCGGATGGTCGTTCGGGTTCATAACAGAACCGCGGACAGTAGGTCTGATACCCATGTGACGCTTACGTCCTGCTTTACCAACGTTGATCAGGCTGTGATCTCCGTTTCCTACGACACCGATAGATGCTCTACAAATGATTGGAACCATTCTCATCTCACCGGATGGAAGTCTAAGTGTTGCGTATTTTCCTTCTTTCGCCATCAACTGAGCGCTGTTTCCTGCTGAACGAACCATCTGTCCGCCTTTTCCAGGATATAACTCGATGTTGTGGATCTGTGTACCAACTGGGATTTCAGAAAGTGGCAGGCAGTTTCCTACTCTTACCTCTGCTTCTGCTCCGTTCATAACTGTCATTCCGTCTTTTAATCCTTCTGGTGCAAGGATGTAAGCTTTCTCTCCGTCTGCGTAGCAGATCAGTGCGATGTTAGCTGTTCTGTTCGGATCGTATTCGATTCCGATTACAGTTGCCGGAATTCCGTCTTTTCTTCTCTTGAAGTCGATAATTCTATATTTCTTTTTAGCTCCGCCTCCGCGGTGTCTTACAGTGATTTTACCCTGGTTGTTACGACCAGCTTTTCTATTTTTAGATTCCAGTAAGGATTTCTCAGGAGTTGTTTTTGTGATCTCAGAGAAATCAGATCCTGTCATCTGTCTTCTGGAAGGTGTATATGGGTTGTATACTTTAATTCCCATTACTGTCTCTCCTTTCATTTTTCCTAATTATTTGTTTCACGGATTTGCACCGTTTAATGTCAAATCTTACAGCCCTTCAAAGATTTCGATATCTGCGCTCTCTTCTGTTAACTGTACAATTGCTTTCTTTGTCTTAGCTGTTTTTCCGAATGTCATTCCACGTCTTTTTGTTTTACCATCAAGGTTCATTGTGTTGACGCTTTTTACTTTTGTTCCTGCGAACATTTTTTCAACAGCTTCTTTGATCTGAGATTTTGTAGCATCTGTGTGTACCTGGAAAGTGTATTTCTTATCAGCCATCATTTCCATGCTCTTCTCAGTGATTACCGGTTTAAGGATTACATCATAATACTGAATGTTTGCCATTATGCGTACACCTCCTCGATATTTGCAACAGCTGCTTTTGTAGCGATTACTGTGTTGTATTTCAGGATATCAAATACGTTGATTGTATTTGTTCTTGCTGTTTTTACATCTGCGATGTTTCTTGCAGAAAGTTCAGCGTTTACATTTCCATCTTCCAGTACAACTAAAGCTTTGTTTACGTTCAGGCTGTTCAGCATGTTCTGGAAATTCTTTGTTTTGATTTCTCCAAAGTTCATCTCGTCGATCACGATGAATTTGTTCTCAGCTACTCTTGAAGAAAGTGCAGATTTCAGAGCTGCTCTTTTTTCTTTTTTGTTGAGTTTCATGGAGTAATCTCTTGGTGTTGGAGCGAATACAACTCCACCGCCTGTCCACTGTGGAGATCTTGTAGAACCCTGTCTTGCATGACCTGTCCCTTTCTGTCTCCATGGTTTTCTTCCGCCTCCGGAAACTTCAGAACGAGTTTTCGCTTTCTGTGTTCCCTGACGTTTGTTTGCAAGCTGGCTTACTACTGCCATGTGTACAAGGTGTTCATTTACTTCAACACCAAACACTGCATCGCTTAAATCGATTGTACCAACTTCTTTACCTTCGATATTATAAACAGATACGTTTGCCATCTGTGTGTTCCTCCTTTCTGTCCGTCAGACTAGTTAGCCTTTACAGTTTCTTTGATTGTGATAAGAGATTTCTTAGGTCCTGGAACGGAACCTTTTACTAACAGCAGGTTGTTCTCTGCATCTACTCTTACTACTTCCAGGTTCTGAACTGTAATCTTCTTTCCACCCATCTGACCTGGCATCTTTTTACCTTTGAATACTTTACTCGGATCGGATGCCGCACCGTTAGAACCAGCGTGACGATGGAACTTAGAACCGTGTGTCATAGGTCCTCTGCTCTGATTGTGACGCTTGATTGCTCCCTGGAAACCTTTACCTTTGGAGATTGCTGTTGCATCTACCTTATCTCCTGCTGCGAAGATATCAGCTTTGATTTCCTGAGCCAATGTATATTCTTCAGCATTTTCAAATCTGAATTCTTTTACATATCTCTTTCCGGAAACACCTGCTTTGTCAAAGTGTCCTTTTTCTGCTTTTGTCACACCATTTCTGTGTGCAATCTCTTTTTTACCGCTCTTGTCTTTTGTGACAATCTTTTCTTTCTTGTCAACAAATCCGACCTGAACTGCTTTGTAACCGTCATTCTCAACTGTTTTAACCTGTGTTACTACACATGGTCCAGCCTGCAATACAGTTACCGGAATCAGGACTCCTGTCTCTTCATTGAAGATCTGAGTCATTCCGACTTTTGTAGCCAAAATAGCTTTCTTCATTATAATTACCTCCTGTGATTTACAGCGGAACGCTTTCGCGCTCATCCTAAATTATAGGATTGTTACTGTCTCATTTTGCTGCCCGCATTTTGTGGACTTTCTTATTTGTTTTTCATTTTGATATCGATGTAAACACCTGCTGGCATTTCCAGTCTGGAAAGCGCGTCCACAGTTTTCTGTGTTGGTGTAGTGATATCAATCAGTCTCTTATGAGTTCTCTGCTCGAACTGCTCTCTGGAATCTTTGTATTTGTGAACCGCTCTTAAGATTGTAACAACTTCCTTCTTAGTTGGAAGTGGTACCGGTCCGCTTACCTGTGCTCCGTTTTTCTTTACAGTTTCGATGATTTTTTTTGCAGATGCATCAACCAGCTGGTGATCATATGCTTTCAATGTGATTCTCATTACTTGACTTGCCATAAAAAAAAAGTCGCCTCCTTTTCGTACTTTTCACATCAGTACGACAAGCGGTGACTGTACACTCTCCCGTGTGTGTCGTGAGAAACTCACACGTTGTTTCATACCTTTACCCATTATCGGTAAGCAGTAATCAGTTGTGATTCGTACAGTGACTTGTCGCCAGTTTCCTAACTTGACATTCGCTCCACGGAAAACCCGCTATGTGATTTCTCACTAAGCGGCAACCTCACGCTTCAACGCTATCATGCCACAGCTCTCTTAGTATAACGAACTTATTCTCATTTTTCAAGTACTTTTTTATTTTTTTGTGTTTTTTTTAATACAATACAGCCGCTCACACTCGATGTTAGACATAGGCTCTGAACTGTCATGCTCACATGCAAAGAAAAGAATCTATTATAATATGAAGAAACTCTTTTACAATCTTTTCCTTTTTCCCCTCTTTAAGATTTGCCATTTTTGAAATCCCACAGAATCGGAACCTTTTTCTTATTGTCGTATCGTTTCGGAAGTAGCACATGTAACAAAATCGCACAATTTTTTCGGTAGATTTTCACAATTTCTTGTCAAATAGTAAAAATCAAAATTTTTTATTCTGATTTCTTGACACTCTTTTTTCTGCGTGATATATTAAAACCGACTTATGAATGAGTCATAAGTCATCGACCATTTAATTTGGTTGCTGTTGCAGTTATACTTTCGCCGACTGTTTCCCCCAAGAACAGTCTTGCGACGGTGAACTCCAATTTATATATACATCCTCATTGTAGGATATTCCCCAGATTTGTATATAATAATACAAACTGCAAAGCAACGAGGAAAACCTCTCAATGACATACCAAAAGAAAGCACGGTTTTTACCGTGCTTTTTGCTTATCATTTTTGCTCATACAGTTGAAAATTTCTTCTATTTATGAGAAGATAAAACAATCATACAGTACGAAAGGAACTCTATTATTATGTGGATAGCTGATAATTGGAAAGATTACGAAGTCATAGACTGCTCAAAAGGTGAAAAACTGGAGCGATGGGGAGATTATATCCTGGTTCGTCCTGACCCGCAGGTCATCTGGGACACTCCAAAAACAGACAAAGGATGGAAATCCAGAAATGGACACTATCACCGAAGCAAAAAAGGCGGCGGCGAATGGGAATTTTTCAGTCTCCCGGAGCAGTGGCAGATTCATTACGGATCTCTCACCTTTAATTTAAAACCATTTAATTTCAAACACACCGGGCTCTTCCCGGAGCAGGCAACCAACTGGGACTGGTTCTCTGAAAAGATCAAAAAAGCCGGAAGATCTGTCAAAGTCTTAAACCTTTTTGCCTACACCGGGGGCGCCACACTGGCTGCGGCTGCAGCTGGCGCACAGGTCACTCATGTGGATGCGTCCAAGGGAATGGTCACATGGGCAAAGGAAAATGCGCTCTCCTCCGGTCTGAAGGATGCACCGATCCGCTGGCTTGTCGATGACTGCGTAAAGTTTGTAGAACGTGAGATCCGCAGAGGCAACACTTATGATGCCATCATCATGGATCCTCCTTCTTATGGAAGAGGTCCCAAAGGTGAGATCTGGAAGATTGAAGACATGATCCACCCGCTCATTCAGTTGTGTACGAAGATTCTGTCAAAGGATGCTCTGTTCTTCCTTGTGAATTCTTATACAACAGGACTTGCTCCTGCTGTTCTGACCTATATGCTTGCAACTGAGTTAAAACCATGGAACGGAAAAGTCGAATCTCAGGAAATCGGTCTTCCGGTCAAAAATACTGGTCTTGTACTGCCTTGCGGTGCATCCGGAAGATGGGAAAGCTGCAACTAAAACAAATAAAAGCAAAAATCTGCAGAAAGTGCCGAATATAATTTCTCAACGCACTCTCTGCAGATTTTTATTTCACTTTAATTCTTCCCAGAATTTCTCCGATCGGCGCGGAAATACTTAAGTTTGCTCTGACTGCCTTTGCCATCTCTGATTTATTGATCACTACCAGATACTTTCCGCGAAAATAGTCGATAAATCCTGCTGCCGGATATACAACCAGAGAGGTGCCTCCGATGATCAGCATATCTGCCTGCGAAATCGCCCTGACAGCCTTTTCGATTATCGTTCCGTCCAGCGCTTCTTCATATAGAACAACATCCGGTTTGATCCGCCCTCCGCATGAACACACTGGTACTCCTTCTGCCGCTTTCACAAACCCTGCATCATAGAACCGTCCGCATTTTTCACAGTAATTCCGATGAATACTTCCATGCAGTTCATACACAACCTGACTTCCCGCGGCCTGATGCAGCCCGTCAATATTCTGTGTGATGACTGCTTTTATCTTACCTGCATTCTCAAGTTCTGCCAGCTTCAAATGTGCGGCGTTGGGCTTTGCATCCAATACCATCATCTTCTCCCGATAGAACTCAAAAAACGCTTTCGGATGCTTTTCATAAAAACTGTGGCTTACTACTTCCTCAGGTGAATATTTATAAGACTGATGATAAATTCCATCCGCGCTCCGAAAATCCGGAATATTACTTTCGGTAGATACCCCTGCTCCTCCGAAAAATACAATATTGCTGCTCTCATCGATCATTCCTGCAGTCTCTCTACTCCTGCTTCATACATGTTTCCCACCTCTTTGTCAGTTTCTATTTACAGTTTATCAATCTTCAAATAAGTGTCCCTGCTCAATATGCTTCTGAATGATCTCCTTCATCTGCTCCCAGATTATCTCTGAAGTCTCCGGGATCCGCTCATTTCTTTTATACACCTGACTTCTGTGTACTCCGTGCTCTTCCCAGCTTTTCCCACCTGAAGCATCATTCAGCAAAAGAGGCTGGAAATTATCGAGAAGATGGGCATATTTTGCTTCCGGAGTCTTATAAGCTTCGAACTCTTCCCACAACTTGCGGAATTCTTGTCCCTGATCTTCTGGCAGTAATCCAAAAATACGATCAGCCGCCTTTTCTTCCCGTTCTCTCTTGGTCGCTGCACCACTTTCATCATATGCATACGTATCTCCCGCATCAATCTCAACAAGATCATGGATCAGAACCATGATCATCACCTTCGCCAGATCTATCTCTTCTTTCATGTAATCCTTTAAAAGTACTGCCATAAGCGCCAGATGCCAGGAATGTTCTGCGTCATTCTCTTTTCTGTTTGCATCCGCAAGATATGTCTGCCTGAAAATATTCTTTACTTTATCTACTTCTACAATAAACTGTATCTGCTGTTTTAATCGTGTATCCAATTCTTCTCTTGATCTTTCCATTGTATTTATTCCCCCAGTAATTCTTTCATATCACTGCATCCATATCTGTCCAGAAAATCTTCCATTCCTTCTTTGATCTCATCTCTTGTGTAATGATACCTGTGAAGGACCTCGTCCTCAAAACAATTCAAATACGCATAAAATGCCAGCGCCATCTCCAGATAATCCATATCTCCCGGTACCATTTCTTCATAGAGAAGATTTTCCGCTTCATTGATCTTTCCTTCATCAGCCATCCTGCATAAACGTGTATACAGATCATCTCCTACATGGTATCTGTTCGTTACATCCAGTTCATACATGGGTTTCTTCTTGTTGAATAGCAGTCTTCCCAATACATTTGCAAATTCCTTGATCATACGCATAATATAGTCTTGTTCAACATTCATATTTTCTGCTCCTTTCTGCGAATCAGAAGAATTCTCATTTTTTTCATTATACTCTTGCCATCCTCTGTCAGCAACCCGGAATCTAATCTGCCCGACATTTTTTCAAAAATATATTGACTTGGAGCACACTCCATGCTTTATAGTATTCTTATATCAAGAGTACACAAATACTCGAATTTCCAAAAAGGAGGGATTCTCTTTGACGATCAAAGAAGTCAGTGAAAAATATCAGATCACACAGGACACCCTGCGCTACTATGAACGCATCGGTATGATTCCGGCGGTTCCTCGAACGTCCGGTGGTATTCGTAATTACGGAGAAGCGGATCTGGGCTGGATTGAACTCGCCCTGTGTATGAGAAATGCAGGTCTTCCAGTCGAATCCATGATCGAATACGTGCATCTGTTCCAGGAAGGAGACGACGACGATCCCGCAGACTCCATCTCTTACTGGAACAGAAAGAACATCTGATCGAACAACAGAACAAGATTTCGCAAATGTTAAAACGCCTGGAATACAAGATCAGTCGGTATGAAGAAGCAGTACAGACCGGAAAACTTGTCTGGAATGAGGATAAAGCGGAGGAATGCAGGAAACGATAAGAGCTTCACAGCTCTTTCTCTAATGAAAAATTTCAAGCACTCCTCTTAGTTTCTCCACTTCAATCTGCCCCGGCGCAGATGTTTGTCCTGCCGCCCCGAAAGTCAGCGCAGAGCCAAATACTTCTCCACAGAGTCTGCTGATCACTCCATCTTTTGCCATAGACATCGTGATGATGGGGCGATCGGCATAGGTTCCTGCCATCTCTTCCGTTGCCGCAAGCAATGTCAGCACATCTTTCCTGCACTGCGGCATCACTGCGATCTTGGGAAGGTCTGCCCCAAGTTCCTGCATCTTCTGAAGTCTTGCCACGATTTCTTCTTTGGAAGGAGTTTTCTCAAAATCGTGATTGGAAACCACCACTTTCACTCCGAAGGTATGCGCTGTTTTTATGAGAGATTTCACCGTTTTCTCTCCTGCTGATAATTCTGCATCGATCAGATCTGCCATCTTAGTCCGGGCTGCTTTTTCATTCAATTCTCTATACGCCGCTGCATCGATTGCCTGTTCTCCGCCCTCCTGCAGTGTACGGAATGTGAATAAAAGCGGAATCTCTCCTGTAATTTCACATAGCTTACGCAAGACATGTTCGACACACTCAAACGAAAATACATCTTCGTACCAGTCCACTCTCCATTCCACTACATCTGCTTTTGCCTGTACTGCACTTTTTGCGTTTTCTAAAATCTCCGGTACTGTTTTTCCCACTATCGGAACACAGATTTTCGGCATTCCTGTGCCAATCTCTAAATTTCTCACTTTTATAGTATTCATCGTTTGTTTTCCTCCCTGGATCACTGTTTTATATCTACTGTATCTTATCTTGAAAAATCCTGCAAGAGCAGCCTTGTTTTTATTTTCTCAGCTCTTTTAACTGTCTCATCAGAAGAGGGATTTCAAAAAGAAGCATCACGATCCACCCGATCAGATTCGCCCACGCAAGGCTTACAAATCCCAAGTTGAATACCAGAAACATCACAATAACTACCAGCACACGCCCTGCCATATTCATAAAAGTACTGTACAGTGTCACCTTCAGACCTCCCATGCCACGGAAAAATCCCTGAATCCCATTCGTTATCGCCGGAAGAATATACATCCAGGAAACCAGATGCAGATAAGACCTTCCCAGCGCCACCACCTGTGCATCTTCCTGAGAGGTAAACAATCCCATAATCTTCTCTGCACCAAAATACATCAGAACCAGCAAAATCAGACCATATACCAGTTCAATCCCGATTCCACTCTGAAATCCCCTGCGGATTCTTTCTTTTTTGCCTGCCCCCTTATTCTGGGCAATAAAAGTCGTCATGGCATGCCCGATGTTCTGCTGAGGAATATACGCAAAATCATCCACGCGGTTTACTGCCGTAAATGCTGCCATTACACTGACTCCCTGGGTGTTGACCACTGCCTGAATGATTGTCTTTCCAATCTGAAGGCAGACTTGCTGCATGGCACTGGTGCTTCCATAACTAATAGTCTTTTTCATCAATCTTTTATCAAACACAAACCACCGCTTTCCCAGGCACAAAAGCGGAACCCGCTTCCTGATATACAACGCACAAAAAAGACAGCTGCTGGCCTCACTTAATACCGTTGAAATGGCACTTCCCGCCACGCCCCATCCAAATACTGCCACAAAAAGCAGATCTCCGAGCACATTTAAAATTGCACTGGCAACCAGAAAATACAGCGGCGTTTTACTATCGCCCAGTGCCCGAAGTGTATTGGCAAGAAAATTGTAAATAAACGTAAACAAAATTCCGATAAAAATGATCCTGAGATACGCAAGCGCATCCGGCATCACTTCCTTCGGTACCTGTATCAGCCGAAGCAATGGTTCTGACACCAAGATTGTCAGCACGGAAAAACCGATTGAAAATCCGCAGCCGGACAACAATGTGGTACTGATCTGACGGGATAACTGTTCATAATTTCCCGCTCCAAACTGGGAACTCATCAAAATACTTGCCCCCATACAAAGACCGCTGATCAAAAGGATGACAAGATTCATCACCGGTGTGGATGTTCCGACTGCTGCCAATGCACGCTCCCCCACGTATCGACCTACAATGATGGAATCCGCTGCATTATAAAAAAGTTGAAAAAAATTACCGAGTACCAGTGGTATCGTAAAGCCAATCAGAGGAACGGCCACTGCTCCTTGTGTCATATCATGTTCTGTTCCGTTTTTCATGCTGTTCCCTCCTTTTTCTACATTTTACCACACAAAGTCAAGAACCGGATTTCTGCATAATATGGCGGATAACAACATCTTTTACAACAGAAAACTGCAGCTATGAAAAAAGCTCGCACAAAACAGACAGTTTGTACGAGCTAAACACGATATCATTGCGTCCGTTTCCATACACAAGAGTAGGTTCTACATAAGAAATTTTGTGTTTGCCGGAACAAAGCATCTGAACAACATAAGATTTACTGTCCGTAAATTCTTTCGGTCCCATTACTCCGCCAATATATCCTAACCCTTTCACAGACTTTTGGTCTGCTATCTCTAACATGACTTTAGCCGGTAAAAGATTATATTTTTCGAGTTGTTCTTTATCTTTTGTATAAACACCAACGCAATCAAAGTTAGCAAGGGGCTATCGGTTAATTCCCGACAGCCCCAAATATGTATTTTCTATTGTTCTTCTTTGCCCGTTGCCCTCTCTTCTCCCATTTC